>Ga0307988_1000105_pt1 | contig 66936 bp, 47 predicted proteins | sample EllFjometagen183_FD_203166 | JGI IMG/M metagenome (GOLD analysis project Ga0307988, IMG submission 203166) | Marine microbial communities from Ellis Fjord, Antarctic Ocean - #183 | ecosystem: Environmental > Aquatic > Marine > Unclassified | place: Southern Ocean | collected 2014-10-08 | reverse complement strand
TAACACTAGTTGGAATCTTTGAGGATGAGCTGGAGCCATTTTATAGAGTGCCAGACATGATTGTGGCCTTTGCGAACAGTGAACGCAGACGGCTTGCACAAAGACATGTGTATTCAAGTAATAATTCTTATCTCTATGCAATCCATCGCACCCATAAACAATGATAGCTCACAATACTCCTACTAGTAAAGCGTGGCTCAAGACAAGTTCCAAAATCTTACGTACTGATCTGGACTCTCCTCGTCTGATAGCAGTTGGCAGACCTTCAGCTATTCTCCCTCAGTATCGGGGTATGGTCAGCCAGATAGTCACACCTCCAGGGATTCTAAACACTTATCCTTCCTAATCCTCATACTGCAACAGCTGAGGACGTGGCGAAGCTCATAGCTGTAGCACTAATTGATAAAGAGTATAGTTTAATCAGATCAAGCATAATTCCACCCAAGCTACCTACCGTTCTGCTTCGGTCTGACGGGTCATTCCGTTATCAAACAATAAGGAACTATAGCTCTGAAGTGTACTCAGCAATTGAACACGTTGCGAATGAGTTGCTACGAAATCATAAGAATATCTTGAAAGGTGTCTATCAGGTAATGCATAAAGAGGTTCCTAGCAAGCTTGAACGCTTTACATCTGATTTCTTGATCGATTCTGATGAGGATCCAATTTATACGATCGACCTAAATTCCTTTGAATTGAATATTGACGTCCTGAAGGCATCAGTCGAAGGATTACCCCACTATAAGCGGGTAGCTAAAGTATATATAAGCGATAGGTATTTGGCTCATGTTTCTAAGAAGCAATTGTTGTCTCGTGGAAACGATATCTTCAGAAACCTTACACAGTTGAATAATCGAGGTCAAATCACACTAGAAAACGAAGATCCTCGAACTATGTATTGGCAGGATCTCTTCTCGGAGTTCTTACAGGAATGTTTAATAAGAGGTATTGAGCAGGATGAATTCAGACCTGTTGTTGCTGAGGACTTCCCTATAAGAGGCGGAGATGAAAGGCCGAAAGTAATCGGGCGTTTAATGCAGAGGATAAGTCTTCCTGACACTCCATATATCGTTAAATTTGGAAAAGTAGAGCATATAAAGGAGCTGTACAAAAGGGGGCGAATACGAATTGCCCCGGCGAGTGAGTACGAGGATCCATCGCTGAACTCAGCTAGGAATGACAACGAATTATCAATACAATTTGAGATTGATGTCACAGCTATTCCTGTTATGGGACCGGGCGCTAGGAAGAATAGAAAGCGACATATCCCACTTAAAATGGATCTAAACTCAGACTACTATGTCTTATGCTTTTCTGAGCGACTACGACAACGGCTATTTATGGATTATGATGCAGATGCATGTCTAATTATTAAGCAACCAGATGTATTCCAGTACTTTGCACGTACTCATCGAATACAGCCAAGCCACCGCGATCTGTTAATAACTCATTACTTGCTTTGATTTTGAAGAAGGGTTTTCTAACTTTATGCATCTTCACCTCGTAGGTGTATTTGAATCGTTTTTTAAGTCATTACAATTTAATACACTTACGGGGGTTTTTATCATTCTATATCGGATTCAGGGTTTCTAATGTCGTTCATCAAAAGTGATACCCGGCTAAGCGGACTTCAACTTTACCGGCTTTGGTAGGGGAGAGCACAAACATATCGAACATGTGGTCTCTGAATTGCTTCATCATCTCAATCAGGATAATGTTGGTTTCCCGAAACCCCAGCTTGTCGAATACACGACGAGTCGAATAAAGTTTCAGTGCTTTTTCCCGATCACCGAGCAATGGCTCTAGGGCCTGAATACAATTATATCCATAATAAAAATATGTATCTGAAAGTTGGTTCAATACGGGCTGTATTAAGAGTTAAAGGATTCGAAAATGAGAAGAGTTCTACTTTTCGATAGTCAGGAAAATGGAAAAACTGATATTATCGACATACTAAAAATAGATCAAATTATAGGCCCTCTGCCTACATGGCAGGGGCTCTAAGGGCGAACGAGATTCCCTGTAATACTTCACTAGAACTGTATAATATCACTCAACAGTCGTTGTTATACCAATTTCAGTTCCATTTGCGTGGTCTGTGTCATACTTCGACTAGCAAGACACGCATTTAGTCTCCCTGAGGATCTCTAAGGGTAATGATATCCTAACTTAAAAGAGGCATTTGGAACTGAATATGGTATTAATACCCCTCAGTGAAATTAAGCAAACTTAAAGATGATAAATAAAGTCATAAATAACTTGATTGAAAAATATTTTGTAGTCACATTGTCCGTATGAATAGTTTTGGCGTAATTATTGACCAATTTTGATGTGAAAGAAAATGCACCTATAATGAAGACTCAAGTTGTTAGTTGTTTATCATTGAAACTGAAAGATCTATAGTCGCGAATGAAAATTGACGTTACGAGATATTCAATTGTAGAGCAGTATCCACAAATCAGAGAGCAACTCCCTGTGGTTCAATCTGATTCTGACCAATCTATTAATAGGCGTAAGCTAAATTCGCTTATTTCACAAAAGCCTTTAGAAGAAGCTGAGTTTACAGATATTCCAAGTAGCAAACCCCTGACCTCCATAGATATCTATGTTTAAAAACAAATACATCCCCCTTTTTACACAATATTAAGAACTCTTGAATAGCAGGCGAGTACACTTGCTGAAATTACTTCTTAATTCAAATTCCTATATCTGTGTGACGAATATCATATCTGCTAATAACTCGTATTATTTTACCTAACACACCCCCTGATTTCAGGTCAAATTGGATCGATGAATAAGGGGAATGCGGTAACGATTGTGGTGACCACTACCAGCTCCAGGTAACTGACATCCACCACGAATTTTGATATTCTATTCCACTGGTCAGAATTGTAAATCAAATATTAATTGATCTTAAATCAAGGTACACACATGCAAATTATGAAGTTATCTCTGTTGTTATTTATGCTCCCGCTCATGATTCTTTCTCAAACTCAAATCGATGCTGGTTCAGTAAGTGGAACTTGGTCAGCTGAGAATTCACCCTACCAGGTAAATGGTGATATTGATATCCCTGCAGGGAGTACACTCACGATTGAACCTGGAACCGATGTCCACTTTACGGGAGAATATCAGTTTGATGTTTATGGTCAGCTTATTGCCGAAGGAACAGAGGTTGATAGTATTTTCTTTCATTCTGATTCAATGGGCTATACATCTTCTTTTCCCTATCGCGCTGGTTTTTGGTATGGAATCACTTTTCATTCTACGGATAGTAACGGTCAGGCCCAATCAGCCCTGGATTATTGCAAGGTGTCATACGCTTATGAGCGCTGGCTGGATGAAGCTAGCTCAGAGATGAATAGACGATTCGGTGGAGGATTGATTATGTATGAGTCCTCTGTTTTGATATCAAACACCCTGGTTGAGGAATGTGCCGGGAACGGGATCGTAACGATCTATTCAGAGGGTGGTTATGACGGAGTATCAATGGTTGATGCCGGTTCTTTTGAGATGCTTTATTCCGATATCAATTTAAATAACATAGATATTTCACAGGCCGCAGGACTTAAACTGGAATCTAGTCAGGCTGAGCTTACAAATTCAATCTTTAGAAATAATGGTAACTCCTATACAAATCAGGGGACCATTTTTGCAGAGTTGTCTGACCTGATTGTTAGAGATTGTGAAATTATCGATAATAATGCAAATGGGATTTTGGTTGATGCATCGACCCTGACGATTGAAGGCACTTTGATTCGTGGTAACAATAATGGGTTAATATCTATAGAATCTATTGTTTCCGTGTCAAATTGTGAAATTATTGAGAACGGTGGAATCGGTCTATTCTTTAGTTCAGATACTGATTGGCAGACAACCTATACCTCTGATATTCAAAACACCCTGGTTGCTAAAAATAATGGTGGTGGTCTCAAATTTTACACCAATAATAATGCCTATATCACTAATTGTACTATTGCTGATAACTATAATGCTACAAGTAGGGGTGGGATCATTAATGGGAGTGTCGATAGTCATATCCACAATAGTATCATCTATAATAATGGTGCGAATCTTGACTACCAGGCGGGGGGATTGTACACATACTCTATTGTCCAGGGAAATTATGTAGGCCAAGATGAACCCAATTCAAATTTACGGAACTACGACCCCGTTTTTCGTGATGCTGCCAATGGGGATTATCATCTCCAAAGTACAGGGTGTGGCAGTTTCTTCGATTCACCTGGCATAGATGCAGGCGATCCAACCATTGCAGATTATGTTCAGGATTGTGCTACTGCTGGTTTAGGTACTGAGCTTTCAGATATGGGTGCTTATGGAGGTGAAGCCAATCGATGGGATGACACGGTTCTGCCAGAGTGTTACTATGCCGGTGAAGTCTCTGGTGTTTGGGATTGTGAAGCGATCTACCTGGAAGGTGATGTCGTTATCCCTTTTGGTGATACTCTCCGAATCATGGAATCAGTCGATCGTGTTCTGATTCATGGACCATACGAGATTAAAGTAGAGGGTGTTCTAATAGCGGTTGGACCTGAGAGTGATCATGTGAATGCCCACAGTGATTATATCAAGTTTCAGGGGAGTGATTGGCATGGAATCGTCTTTAACAATTTGAACGATACAAATCCCGGGACATCCATCATCCAAAATTGTCGCTTCGATTATGCTGATAAAATGGAGGCGAGCTATCCCAATGGGGGGGCAATCGTCATTTATAATTCAGATGATGTGATCGTGAATCATTCGTTCTTTTATTCAAATCGGGCCGTATTGGGTGGGGCGATGTATATTGAAAATGCCGATCCAGTTATTGAGGATTGTAAATTTGAAATCAATGGCCGCACCCTGGCAGCAAATCCTGAGATCGTCACCCTTGCCGGTGGTGCTATGTATTTGAAAAATGCCAACCCAAGGTTGCGGAAACTCCAATTTGTGGGGAATACAGCCAATGATGGTGGAGCTGTCTTTCTAGATAATTCTTCGCCAATTATGCAGAATATCCTTGTCGTTAAAAATGAAGCCCAGGGCTTTGCTGGTGGAATCTTTGTCGACAATGCTTCTCCACGAATAATTAACATGACCTCGGCTGATAATATTGCAGCCAATGGTGGAGGCACTTTCAGCATGATGCATACGAATTCTCAACCTGAAGTGATTAACAGCATCATGTATGGCAATAGTAAGCCGGAGATTTACATCAACGATGGTCAGATGTCAGTGAGTTATTCCATATTAGACTCAGGCAGTACTGAAAGTTATTTTGAAGAGACCTGTCTTGATGACGATCCACTTCTTCAAGAAACAATCGGAAATATTTATCGTTTGCCTTCCACGGGTTGTGGATTGTCACTTACTTCCATTGCTGTCGATGCTGGCCATCCTGACTCCCTGGATGCTGTATTGGACTGTGATGAGGGCTTGGGAACCCAACGAGCAGACATGGGCTATTACGGCGGAATGTACTCACCTGAAGTCGTTCTCAGTGTTGATACACCAGCTGGAACGCTTCCCTTGGAGTATGACTTGAGTCAAAATTACCCGAATCCATTCAATCCAAGTACCCAGATTAATTTCGCACTCCCTCAACCCGGTCAGGTTGAACTCGTGATATTCAATGCTTTGGGTCAGCAAGTCATGACGCTGGTCAACCAACAGTTGGATGCTGGGAATCATTCAGTTGAATTCGATGCCTCCGCCCTGAATTCAGGCATTTATTTCTATCTGATTTCCGCAGATAGTTATGCTTCAAGCAGAAAGATGATTTTGCTCAAATAAAGCGATCTCAAGCGGAAAAACCATATTGTAAAGGCGGGGCGGTCTAGGTGACGCTCTGCCTTTTTAGATTTTGGATTGAGGATTGATTATTTCGAAGATGGTCTCGAGTAATATTTCCTGGGTGAGTTGCAGGCGAACCAAGTCCCCTCTAGGGGTGGGTTGATATGGATTTTATGTTTTTTGCCAGAGAGAGTCCTGCTCTACTCGAGCTATTCGAATATGATATTTACCATACCAGTTGATCTCTCCTTGAGTCTGAGCTGCAATATGTTCAGCATTATTTTTCCAGGCATTTACGGAGTCCAGATCTTTCCAATAGCTAATGGTAATCCCCAGGTCAGCCCGAGCCGTTTCTGTTCCAAGGAAGCCTGGTTGCTGGGATGCCAATTCGAACATCCTGGCGGCCATACTAGAATAGCCTTCATCTATATCGGTTCTAAGGGAGGTGAAAATTATAGCATAATAGGGGGGCTCAGGTGTTTTGGCAATTACATTCATATTATCTTTCTCATTTAATGATCAGAAAGTTTACTCGGATTTCGGGCACATAGAAAGAATCAGTTCCGGTTTTTAAGTGTCTCACACTGACCTCGTTGAAATGCTCTCAAAGCATAACCACAAATCGTCTCACTGAGGGAACTTGAAGCGTGTTAATTTGTTTTTCCATCCTTCGAGTCTACCCTGTGGGCACCTCAGAAAGACAAAAAAGTATTAACCTTAGGTTCTCATTATCAATTTAATTCCAACACAATGCGACCTTTAACTGCAGCCTTTTCAATTAATTCATGTGCTTTACGCGCATCCTCTAGAGGCATCCGTTGTTCAATACTTGGTTTGATCTTTCCATCCTTGAGTAAGGTAAATAGAGCAATCAGGTCATTATTGAACCAATCCGGGTTCTTTTTACGCAAGTCAGCGATGGAATAAAATGATGTGCGTTTACCATTAGGTAGCTTATCCCAAATCGCAACTTTGATGAAATCCAGTGCCACATTACCACCGCGACCCATGGCTTGATTATAAAAACCGTAGGGTACCAGGATTCCACCCTTTTTCAGGGAGCTGAACGATCGCTTAAAATTCTCACCACTGACCGCATCGAAAGCCGCATCAAAGCCGCCTAGTTTTTGACCCACACTCACAAAATCTTCAGTGGCGTAATCAACTGGAAGTGCGCCTAAACTTTTTACGAGATCATGTTTTGAGGGGGAGGCTGTTCCAACCATTTCCAAGTCCATGAGTCCGCACCATGGTGTCGGTGAAGGTCGCACTGGCAGCTTGAATTTTAACCCTGACCTCATCAGGGCCAGGTTCTGGTAAGTTAGGGACTTCAATTACCTCAAGAACTTCTGGTCCACCAAACGATTCTAAAATTACTTTTTTGTAGCTCATAGATATTTCCTTTAATTCTCCCCTAGTCCAAGATTGTTGATGAGTGACCGGATCTCAAGGGAGTAGAATGCAGTTATTTCGTTTGAGTTTTCCGTCGAACAGAATTGTCCATTTAACTCCAGCGATACGAGCCCATGGAGTTTGGCCCAAATGCCCAGGGCAAGATTGATGAGTATTGGATCCCCTTCATAATTCAGCTTATCTCCCCATTGTTGCAGTAATGCAGATCCATGTGGTAAAGAATAATTATTTATCAGAGTGCTATCTTTGAATGCTTTCTCTAGTGTTTCGATCAAAACAAGCATGCTACCGGAGGCAGATGGACCAATGATATCCATTGGTCTTGATGGGGTCTGTGCTGAATTCAGCCTTCCATACCCTGTCTTTTTGCTTCGTCCTATTGGTCTCCTCATCTACCTTCACAGGTACTTGAGAAAACTTTGAATTCTTTTAAGAGGTACTTCATCATGAGTAAAGAGGGAAGTAAACGTGACACAACGGATCGACGCAGAGATGATCGACGCCAACAGGAATTGCCTGTAAAAGTAGAGCGACGGAAACAAAAAAAACGTCGAGCAGGTATTGATCGCAGGTCTAAATGAACTTTAATTTGATATCAAGAATTCTCTTAGCGGGAGCAATTCTGTTAACATTTCTCAATTGTTCCTCTGAGCAAAAAGTGAATCCCATGAATAAACCTGAATTATTGAGCTTTCACCATTCCCTCCTCACGTTGGATTCCCATGTGGATACGCCGTTGAGAATTAAATATCAGGGAATTGATTTAGGAAAGCGTTACGACCCTCGCACAATAAAGAGTAAAGTGGATTTTCCACGCATGGATGAAGGGGGACTGGATGCCGCCTTTTTTGCTGTTTGGACGGCCCAGGGACCACGTGATTCTGTGGGGCACGCAACAGTCAAAGAAAAAGCTCTAAGCATTCTAGATTCGATCGAATCCAATATTTCAGCTTATCCAACTCAGGCTGAATTGGCCTTCAATTCAGAAGATGCCAGCAGACTGGAAAAAGATGGTAAACATGGGATATACTTGGGGTTAGAAAATGGATATCCAATTGGAACAGATCTAGAAAATGTAAATTTATTCTACGATAGGGGTATTCGGTATGTAACCCTTTGTCATACTTCCAATAATGAAATCTGTGATTCTTCAAATGATACCACTGAATTTGATGGTTTGAGTGTATTTGGATTCCAAGTGGTGGAGCGTATGAATCAATTGGGAATGATGGTTGATGTATCACACCTGAGTGATGCATCCGTCGAAGATGTATTGGCAACAACCAAGAGCCCTGTGATCGCCTCCCATTCCTGTGCCAAAGCAATATGTGATAACCCGCGCAATCTGAATGATGAATTGCTGATGGCCATTGCCGCCCAGGGTGGGGTCATTCAAATGTGCCTCTACACCGACTACGTGAAAACACCTAACCCCAATCCAGACCGGGACTCAGCCAAAACAGCTTTGAAAGGTAAATGGGGCGATACAGACGCACTTTCTCCCGATCAGCTGGCTGCTTATCGGATTGAAAGGAAATCCATTGATTCAAAATATCCATGGGTTCTGGCAACGGTTGCAGATGCTGTTGATCATATCGATCATATAGTGAAGATCGCCGGGATTGATCATGTGGGAATTGGGACGGATTTTGATGGTGGGGCAGCATTGGCTGATTGTTACGATGTAAGTGAATTGCCAAACATTACAGCAGAATTGATTCGACGAGGGTATAGCAAGACGGATATTGCTAAGATATGGAGCGGCAATTTTCTGAGGGTGTTTAAAGCGGTTGAGGCGAAGCGGGCTCTCTAAATTTGACAGCCTCGCAAAAAGACTAACCTCAGAGGACGCAAAGTGTTGATTATAAGCAATATACGTATATGCCTTGTATATTGTTGACAATAAAGATGTTAAGTCATTATTGGTAAGGTGTAATGGATAGTAGTCTGTGCAGTGCAGGTGGGATAAACGTCTGCGGGATGGGACCACAGGTTGACCATCGAGTTCAGCGAGATCTTCCCTGTGGCCCTGAGTTACTAATGATTACAGATTTGTTCCTTGGTCATTCCAAATCCGGTCTGTGTTGGAATGAATTTGCCCTTACTCTGTAAAAAATCCATGAGTTGGTCTGCGGACATTTTATCTGATGAGCAGGTGAAGTAGGTTGTCTCACTTCCAAATTGATCATGGATTGCCGTTCGCAGAGAGTCGCGATTATAAGAGAGTCCGGAGTTAGCCATCATGTGCATGACTTCGTGACCGTGAATGTGATTCATTTATTTCCTTTATTCATATTAATTATTTGGGCGAGCTACTTCAAGCGTTCGGACTGAAGCGAGCTCATCCACAAAGTGGGGGTTTAAAACCAATCTTCGATAATTGGGTGGATTAAACTTTTACCATGGTCAACAACATCTTGGAAGCTTCGATTGCATCCAAGGCATGGTCAACCTGAGCAGGCATGAGAATGATTTGACCTGATTCAAGCGTGAATTTCTGATCTCCAATAGTGATCTCCATTTTTCCTGAGAGAATCTGGACATAAGCATCCATAGGACTGGAGTGTCCGCTAAGACCCTGGCCACTATCAAATGCAAAGAGGGTCAGGTTTAAGTTGGATGACTTTCGCAGCGTTTTGCTGACGATAGCATCAGGGTTTACTTGAATATCTCTTGCTAAATCAAATGGTGTAGCTGGTTCAAGACCCTGTATTAGGGCACTATCTTGTGGCATCTTATCTCCTGTTAGAAATTGGTTTCTTTTAAGTAATGGTGAATAGCGGATTCTAAATCTGTAGTATCTACTTCAGTCATAAATTGGAAGGCTGATTTGCTGTCATAAGCAAAAATATCATGACATACGGTACAATCATACGCGACGGTTAATCCTGCATCAGATTGCATGAATTCATTGTGACATCTAAAACAACCCGAGTCATTTTTGTGTCCCAAATGGGAGGGGTAAACGCCCCAATTGATATTCATTTCGGGGTGGATATAACGGTCATATTCTACAGAAAGGGCTTCCCCGATTGTTTCCAGTTCGCTCAAACGATTATAATAAATTTGAGGATAATTATTTCTATAAAATGCTGGGAGGTGGCGAGCAACTTGTGCCAGGCCTCTCTCCTTATCAGGGGAGGAGGTTCTGAGTGCATCTAAAGCTTCCCGTCGGATATAGGGTAAGTCTTTTGCAATATCCCCATTTTCTAACATCTTATCGACGATATCTTCTGGTTCCAGATATATATGGGTTGCTCGATTATGACAATCGACACAATCCATCTCGCGCTCAGCTAAGACAGGTTTTTCATTACCTATTCTAGTGTTTGTATAACGACGGGAGTTGCCATCGGGATAGTTGACTTCGACCCAACTAATTTTATTTCGATCCGGGTCAGTATGTCCATATCGTAACTGAACCCCATCAGCGATATGCCAATGAACACCTACTTGCTCTGAATCCATTTCAGCGTTGATCTTCATGGCCAAAGTGGTGTAGAGTGGTTGGGTAAACTCATCATTGGTGAAGCGTACATGCTTGATCAACTCTTCGCCATAATGTTTGGCTGGCCAATGACACTTCTCACAGGTTTCTCTGGCAGGGCGAAGTTGATGAACAGGAGTGGGGATGGGGCGCTCATAGAGGTTGAAGCTTAAACTAACCATCTGCCATAAACCGTTAAGCTTGGAATCAAGCAAAGCCTTGGCTCCCTCGCCCACATGGCATTCTACACAATTTACATTGGCATGGGATGAAACCTGATAGGTTTGCCATTCAGGATTCATCACGGTGTGACAAGCTGTTCCGCAGAACTTTGCCTCATCCATAAAGTGCAAGGTTTGGGTGCTGGCTAAAACCATGAATAGCACATTTACCAATGTAAGTATGCCCACCGTTTGAAAGATACCTGAGCCAGCAAAACCTCCCTTGACACCATCCTCATCAAATTGCTGATTGAGGAGTTCCTGAGATGTTTTACCAGTCACTTTCTGCTGATGTTTCCAGCCGATGGGAATCAAGATTAATCCCACAATGAAGAGCATGGGGAGTGCTAGATAGGAAATGAGTCCAATATAGGCATTGGTTACCAAGCCTGTGAACCAAGCCAGTTCCATGAGCAAAAACATGAAGAAGGTCGAGGTCGCAAGGGCAACCCCCAGCTTCCCGATTATATTCTGGGAAACCCCTCGGATGAATTGGAGGTAACGGCTACTAATCTTCATAACTCAGCCTATTTATCCTCTTGAAAAAGATCCTCATAAACCTTTTGCATTTCACCAGACCGAATCTCTTCTTTCAATTCCTTAGTGTCTCTATTGATCCAGTTGTGCATAGGATTCTCATTCAGCATTTTCTCGATATAGGCATCTACTTCTGGATCGGCATAGTGTTGTGCTTCCGGTAGAAAATCAAAATAGAAATTTTGGGCCACATCATACATACCATGCCACCAGGCATAATCTGGTCCGGCCATGGCAGCCCCATGACGAGTCCGACGACCTTCATGGTGCCACAATTCCCAATAGACCCATTCGATCTTATTGCTAAAGGCGGCTTGACGTTCAAAGCGATTATTTTTACGAAGCATAGTCATGATTTCTGTAGCAGGTTTTGCGAATTTTTCGTTATAGAGTCTTACCACAGCATCATACTGATAGTAAAAATTTTCAACAAATTGGTTTTCATGACAGGCTGCGCAAACATCCTGCATATTTTCTTTTTTCTGTTCCCAGTTGTCTTTGCGCGACGAAATCGGCGGGCGCAAAGTCCAGGAAATTCGCTGGCCAACATCATGGGTAAATTTTTGGTTTGGGGTTGCTGACATGTGGCAGGTTGCGCAAGTCGGCGCGATGTGATAATCTTCTCCAACTACCCATTTGTCAGAGTCCAGATTCATCTTATCAATATTTGTATAATAGGTGTTGCCATGTTTGGATTCTTCATAGATCTCTTTTTGAGGATGATCTGGTCCCAGGTGACATTTTGAACAAGCTTCTGGTTGGCGAGCCTGAGCCTTATCAAAAGAATGGCGTGTGTGACATGCGGTACAACTGCCCTTTGAACCATCAGGGTTTATACGACCAATACCAGAATTTGGCCAGGAAAGTTTGGACAATTTATTTGGGGAATTGGGGTCAATTTTAACGATTGAACCGTGGCATGTTTCGCAACCCACAACGGCAATTGGATTCCCACCGGCGACGTGAGCAAGGTAAGCATCTTTTGAATCCAAAATCTCTGCAGCCGTTGCATGATAAGATTCGGAGACCTCTTTGGTCTCTTGAGGATGACATTTTCCACAATCATTTGGGGTTACCAGAGTGGCAATCCAGGCACCTTCATGCTCAAAGGCATCGGGTTCACTACGGTCAGCAGCGTGACAGTCATAACAGGTGACATTATGTAAGGCGTGGTCTGAACCCAACCACTGTTTATACATACCAGATGTTTTCTCTTTGTGACAGGTCATGCATTTGCCAGCTACGGTGCTATTGGCACCCCATGCTATTGACAAGGTCGTAATCAAAAGAATCATCATCGCTAAAGTCTTTTTCATATCACATACTCCTGGTTATATAACTGAATTAATTGAGGATAAATAAGAGACGAACATAGGGTTGCTTGTATCTTGGACTGACGTATTTATAGGGCAAACAGAGGCTTCTGTTTTGTGAGATAAATATACTGTCAGATCCATAGCAATGATAATAATTATCAGTAACAGTTATCACAATCTAATTCGAGCTCATAACTCAAATATGACATGCTTGATCTTGTGTTATATTGACCATCGAAAGAGTCGCAATAAAATACTTTAGGAGTTACTAATGGGTTTTACCAATATCGATTACATCGTGTTTTTCGGTTATATCTTTTTTATTGTGGGGTTGGGGCTTTGGGTCTCCCGTGAAAAAGATGGTCATGAAAAAAATGCACAAGATTATTTCCTAGCCAGTAGAGCATTGCCATGGTGGGCCGTAGGTGCTTCAATCATTGCAGCCAATATTTCAGCAGAACAAGTTATCGGTATGAGTGGCTCGGGATATGTGATTGGCTTGGCCATTGCATCTTATGAGTGGACTGCAGCTATCGCTTTGATAGTCGTTGCGAAATACTTCCTACCCATTTTGCTTGAGAAGAAAATATATACCATGCCGCAGTTCCTGGAGATTCGTTTTGATCGGAGAGTCAGAACCAGTCTCGCTGTTTTCTGGCTGCTGGTTTACATCTTTGTCAACCTGACCTCCGTCTTGTATCTCGGTGCACTGGCATTACAGTCGATCATGAATGTACCTCTAGTTTATGGAATTATTGGACTGGCTGTTTTTAGTAGTCTCTACACCATTTACGGTGGTCTGAAAGCAGTAGCATGGACAGATGTGGTGCAGGTTGTGGTTCTTATTGGTGGAGGGTTGCTCACTTCATACATGGCTTTGAATGCTGTTGCTGGTGGCGAAGGTATGTTTGCTGGTTTGAGCGAATTGGTTCGTCAGGCACCTGATAAATTTGATATGATTCTGTCACCAGATAATCCGAATTATGCCCAAATGCCTGGTCTGGCTGTATTGATTGGGGGGCTTTGGATTGCTCATTTCTTCTATTGGGGTTGTAACCAATATATCACCCAACGGGCTTTGGCTGCAAAAAGTTTAGCCGAGAGTCAACGGGGATTAATCTTTGCTGGATATCTAAAGCTTCTGTTACCCCTGATTGTCGTGATTCCTGGTATCGCAGCTTATGTTTTAAATCCTGAGTTACCAAAACCAGATGAATCCTACGCCTGGTTACTGAACAACTTCGTACCATCCGGTCTGAAGGGTTTGGCTTTCGCCGCTTTGATTGCTGCTATCGTGAGTTCATTGAGTTCCATGGTGAATTCAACAGCCACAATTTTCTCAATGGATATTTACAAAACCCTGATCAATCCAGAATCTTCAGAGAGAAACCTGGTTAAAACCGGCCGTATCTCATCAGTTGTTGCTTTGATCATTGCCGTCATGGTTGCCCCCAATCTGAGTACTCTGGATCAAGCTTTTCAGTATATCCAGGAATTTACTGGCTTCGTCAGTCCTGGAATATTCGCCATCTTTATCTTTGGATTATTTTGGAAGAAAGCTACAACAAACGCCGCCTTGTGGGTTGCAATCCTGGCCATCCCTCTCAGCTTAGCTTTCAGACTCCTGTTGCCTGAGATGCCTTTTTTGAATCGCATGGGTATTGTATTCATCTTGCTCTCAATCCTCATGGTTGTTATCAGCTTAAGAGAAGGTAAGGGTGAGGCAGATGCTAAAGGTATCGAAGTAGACCGCAAGTTATTTGCAACGGATGGTTTGTTTAATGCCGGGGCCATTGGAATCTTTGGAATCCTGGCTGTTTTGTATACTGTTTACTGGTAAATAGACAGGTCTGGCAGAGACGTAGCATGCTACGTCTCTGCCAGACATATTACGTCTCTAGACTACCATACTTTCTCCGCCACTGTCTTTCACAAAAAGGCAGGATGTATTCACCGATGCTTTCAGCTGATGCATGGTATCCCCATCTAGCTCATTGGAAATTCCAAAAATATTGAGATCTGCTTTTGGAGCAGATTCTAGAACTTCCTTGAAATTGCCGGTGAGAATAACTGTTTCGGTGTCGATAGGCAAACGTGCACGATCAATAAGACGTTCTTGAGCCCCCCGTGCCCGCTCTGCATCCTCTTGATTTGCAACCACGGTGATAAACCGTAACTGACCCATCCAATTCCGGTTGAGTTGAATGGCCATAAGAATGGCTAAATCTTTATTGGGACTTGCTCGGCGTAACCACACGTTTAAAGTTTCTTTATTACCCAGGGCATTCTGCTGGTGTTGAGCGTAGACCGCAATCCCCATTTTTTCCCTGACAGCAATAGCAATCATGTCCTCAAGTCGACCATCTTTTGCCCGGTCGTTGCTCATGGAGAAGAACATGATATTGGGTGGGAAGTACATACTGCGCATGACCTGAACAGTGATGCTAATCCCTTCCAGAAAATGACGACAGTCGATCATAGAGGTGGTGATCAATAGGTCCTCATCCTTTAAAGGCTTCGCTAAATCAATGAGCTGCTGTTCTTTTACATCATGGTCACTATCGTTAGTCTTAATCTCAGGTCCTCGTCCAAAGACCCTGTTGCTCAGCGATCGTATTATTGAGTTAACGCTCTCTTGGGCAATCTTCACTGAGAAGAGTCGTAACGTTCCTGATGGAAAAACGATATCTCGTAGGAAATCCATACGCAGGTGCCAACTCAGGGGATCCTCAACAGGAACCATAATATTAGGTTTCCAAGTTTTGGGATGAGATCTCAACTTCTCAGATTGTTTAGCTGACCATTCAGCCATAGCCATGAACATTCCTGAGCGCACATCTCCCCAGGGAGCTTGCAAGCCCCGTTTCACTTGAACCAAATAGGCGATAATAATTAAAACCCAGGCGACAAGGGCAAATATGGGGTTAACCATAAACATCACTGTTACTGCCCAGATAAATCCAATAATCGGGATACTGATATGAACTTTAAAACGGGGCCGGAACGAGGGAATACCTATTCCAATTTGCAACGCCACGGCAAGATTTATGGTCGCATACGTGATCAGGAAAAACATGGTCAGAAGGGGTGCAATGGTATTCAAGTCACCTAACATCAAACTGAGCAGTATGCCCCCTGCAGTGAAAATAATGGAGTAGACTGGTTCACCCGCTTTACTTCTTTTGGCAAATAACCTGAACAGAGGAATGACTTTGTCTGAACCCATGGCCATGAGGGTTCTTGGGGCACCCACCACAGACCCAAGAGCAGAGGATAGAGTGGCCCCCAAAACACCGGCTGCAACAAGCAGTCTCCAGCGGGATATATCTATCATTATTGTATTATTTGATACGAGGGCTTCCGGTGTAGCGAGATGATCAAGATAATAAGCGACAGCAATGTATATGACGAACGAAGTCGCGATAGCAGATAGCATTCCCAGGGGTAATGATTTCTTTGAATCTTTCAGATCACCCGACATGGCTGCACCTGCTTCAATCCCCGTAACTGCAGGAAAAAAGATGGCGAAAACCACCCAGAATGGAGCTTGGGGAAAATCGCCCCACACGAGAATTTGAGGAGGCGCTACACTTGTTGATGCAAAAAATGAAACCAGTGATCCTGCGATCACAAACATGATTACATATTGTGTTCGCATGGCGAATTGAACTCCCAGGAGACTCACCCCTAAAACCAGTACGAGGACAGAGACTCCTATAACCATAGGATCATGGGTGGGGAATAGGGCCATCCAGGCCTCCGTAAATCCGGAGATATACATGGCACCACCAAGCGTTTGAGAGAGATAGAGCGGAACACCTACTGCACTTCCTGCTTCAAGCCCCAACGATCTAGATATGAGTGCATAAGAGCCACCAGCGCCTACCCTTGTATTGGTCGCTATAGCGGCGATGGAGAGCCCCGTGGTTACGGTTATCATCTTGGCCAGGAGAATGATTACCAGGGCGCCGCCAAATCCAGCATTCCCGACAACCCATCCTAAACGGAGGTACATGATCACACCGAGTATGGTTAGAATAGTTGGCGTGAAGACGCCGGCAAAGGTTCCTAGCTTTTTCATCCAAATGTTTCCTGTATTTAGAAGAGGTGTTCTCGAATTGATGGAATCATGGCGCTATTATAATGAAGATAAAATTATAACCCATTCATTTTATTATTTAGGGCAAAGTGGCAAGTGGTTTGTGGCTATATCAGGGAATAGAACTTTGATATTAAGCCTCAGACTGAGCATGTCCGAATTAGGCAGGTACTTGCGGAAGGTGGGCGGAGTCGAAGTGGGAAGTGAAATAGGATATTACCATCTCCAAGCGGTTAACTTCAGCTACATTATTAGAATGCTTCATGGAATCAAATATGCGTAAATCAACATTACATCGGATTTGTCTACTATTGGTTTCTATCTTTCTTATCACTGGTCATGGGAAAGCGAGTGCCAGCGCGATTGGTTGGGGGATATCATACGGAATTTGGATGGGGAAATTCAATTTGAGAAAAAAATAGTTCTCGATATCCAACCTATGAGCGGCTAGACCTGCGAGTTTCGATGACAGGTACTCTTTTTGGAGCGCTTGAGTCGGAAGTCTATCTGGAATTGATCAATACTCTGAGCCATAAAAATATCTATGAATACTACTGGTCTGAGGATTATGAAACCCGCTTTACATCCTACATGCTCCCCATGTTGCCTTTCTTTGGGGCTCGTCTAAGCTTCTAGCTCCTTACTTCATTTACAGGTGAATTCTGCTCCAGTCATAAGTGTGTAAAATCAGTTCCTGGCTGCATCCAAAAAATTACAATTACAGGTAATATATAGACTTAGCTGTCAGAGGGATGACAGTATTGGCTGCGTTCCCCATCTATAATGACCTCATAAAAAAGAGGGGATGTATTATGGATGAAGAAAAAAGGTATGCCTTGAAAAGGAAATTGTGGGGTCTGCTTAAATCACTTTTCGCAAAGCCTTATCAACTCTCACTATTGATCGGTTTTGGATTGCATTTTGTAATTCAGGTGAGCACTTGGATATTCAGTGAAACAGATCACCTGACGACCATATCACTCGAAATGGGCGACAATCCACTGGCCGCTGTCATTCGACTGCTTATCCCATTCTCAATGCCCCTTTGGATAGCCAAAATTAGTCGTCACATCATTGCCGAACAAGAAACCAAAATACTGGATACATTTCCCACCCTAAACCCCCAACCTGTACTGGAAATTGATACAGATAATCGAATTACCTATATTAATCCTGCTGGAAAACGTTTGCTTGACCCATTACTGAACGATTCCGAAAATATTATCAGGCTGTTGGGGTCGCATCCTTTTAATGATACAAAGTCCAAACTCGTTGATGGAGAATTTCCGCCTCGTATCGTATCCATTGAGAATAGTGTATTGCTCTGGAATGGAAGCATTCATGCCGATTCTGAGAAGATGAACTTTTTCGCAACGGATATCAGTAGTCTAAAAAAAGCACAAATTGAAATGATAGACGCCCGCAACGAGGCTGAAAACGCCAATCGCCTTAAATCGATATTTATGGCAAATATGTCCCATGAGGTACGTACACCGCTAAACATTATTGTTGGTTTTACTCAATTACTAGAGCATAGCCTGTCTAAAACACTTGGCGAGGAGGAAAAGGGCTATATCTCAAAGATTTACGAAGGCAGTGATAGATTACAACACACCGTGCATGAAATTCTAGAGATATCATTGATCGAAGCTGGCATCTACAATAAAAAGCCCCATGTCTTACATTTCCAGAAGCTGGTTGAAGAGATTAGCCAGGGTTTTGAATCAGCTGCTCAAGCGAAGAATTTGAGCATTAAGCTGGATACAGTTATCACCAAAGATCTGGTTAAGTTAGATATTTAAGGAATTACCCAAGCCTTGAAAAACTTATTGGACAATGCCATCAAGTATACTGAATCAGGTGAAATTATTCTGCGTCTCAAGAACAGTCAAAATCATCTAGCTTTGGAGATTCAGGACAGTGGCATTGGAATCTCAAAAGAATATGAACAGCGGATATATGAGCCATTTAGCCAGGCCAGTGAAGGGTACACCAAGGAATTTCAAGGGGTAGGTCTGGGGTTAGCCCTTACAAAACGCTATCTTGACATTATGGACAGACACTATTTAGTCTCTCTGATCTCGAAGGGTAATGATATCGTAACTTAAAAGAGGCATTTGGAACTGAAAATGGTATTGCTCGTTAAGCCAGCTCACGACCAGAATAGGATAAAGATTATACTGAAAAGTATTTAGCACCGGGGTGATGGACAATAATGGCTGATGTACTCTGCTCAGGGACAATCTGATATTCTTCAGTGAGGGTGATACCTTCTGCTGCTGGATCTAGAAGTTTGAAGATCAGTTCTTGGTCTTTAAGCTCGGGACAGGCCGGATAACCAAATGAATATCGACTGCCCTGGTACTTCTGGCGAAAGAGCTGTTTTACCTGGGCTCCATCAGCTTGAGCAATGCCTAAATCTTGCCTGATTTGGCCATGCCAGTATTCGGCTAAAGCTTCTGCAGTTTCCACTGCCAAACCATGAAAATAGAGATATTCGGTATAGGCGTTTTTGGCATATAGTTCTTGAGCATACTCGGTGGCTTTCTCACCCACGGTTACAAGCTGAAAAGCCAGGACATCTTTCTCACCAGATTCAACACTGCGGAAAAAGTCTGGAATAGATAGACCAGATTCCTGATCCTGTCTGGGAAAGTCGATGAAGTGATTGGGCTTATCATCTGTTGGATGTTCATAGATCCACAAACGATTACCCTCTGACTGACAGGCATAATATCCATACACTACCTTAGGACTCAGTAGCTGTTCCTGGATAACCTGGTCCTTGAGTTTCTCAAAGGTGGGGAAGATGGTCTCTTGCTCAACTCTCGAATATTCTTCAGGTGTTAATTTACTCCGTTTAAAGCCCCACTGACCTCTAAATAAGGCGGCTTGATTGATATAGGGAAAGATAGTGTTCAGGTCGAGATCACTGATAACCTTGCATCCCCAGAAAGGAGGATCGGGGATAAGATTTGCCGGTAATATAGGCGTAGAAGTCTGCATATTAGTTGCTTTAGCCTGTTTAATGGTTTGTTTGACCGGAGTTGGTTTCGTCTCTTGGGCCAGAGAACCAGCAGCCAAGTGTTGCATAAAACGAAGACCATCAAAGGCATCCCTAGCATAGGCCAATGAACCGGAATACTCGTTGCGTAAGTCTTGCTCTACATATTTCCGGGTTAAAGCGGCGCCACCGAGAATCACAGGTGGGGTCACTCCATGCTCCTGCAAGACCTTCAAATTTTCCTTCATGATGATGGTCGATTTTACCAGCAGTCCACTCATACCAATAGCGTCAGCCTTATGCTCTTCAAAGCTTTTAAGCATGGCTTCAACCGAAACTTTAATTCCCAGATTGACAACATCAAAGCCGTTATTACTGAGGATGATATCTACCAGATTTTTACCAATATCATGAACATCGCCCCTCACTGTGGCGAGGACGATTTTACCTTTTGATGAGGTCTCAGATTTGTCCATGTAGGGCTCTAAATAGCTAACGGATGCCTTCATGGTTTCGGCAGACTGGAGGACAAAGGGGAGCTGTAGTTTTCCCGCTCCAAATAGTTCACCCACTTCTTTCATCCCATCGAGTAAAATGGTATTGATGATATCCAGGGCAGAGTTGTCATCCAAGGCTGTCTTAAGATCCTCATCCAAACCGGCACGATTTCCTTGAATGATGCGTTGTTTCAGTCTTTCCGTAACCGGTAGCAAGGAGAGGTCATTCCCTTTCTTTGCAGCAGCAACCCGTTCAGTATGGGTTTCCAGTAGACTCATCAGGGGGTCATAGTCACCCTGACGTTTTTCAAGAATTAGGTCTTCACAGAGTTTTCGCTCAGTTTCATTAATCTGATAGTAAGGTTTAATCCGACCGGCATGTAAAATTGCAGCATCTAGGCCAGCTTCAATAGTCATGTGGAGGAAAACCGAATTAAGTACATGGCGTGTCGCTGGTTTGAGTCCAAATGAGACATTTGAAAGTCCCAGGCTAATGTGTGATTCTGGGAAGGCTGATTTTATCAAGCGCATGCCTTCCATGGTATCCAAGGCTGACTTGCGAAATTCTTCATCGCCGGACGCCAGTGTAAAGGTAAGTGGATCAAAGAATAAGTCACTTTCGCGCATGCCGTGTTTTGTAACGGCTAATTCGTAGATACGTTTTGCAACTGCTAGTTTCTGATCTGCTGTCTTCGCCATACCCTGTTCATCGATGGTCAGGCAAACCAGACCAGCTCCAAACTCCTTACAGAGTTCAATCACTTCTTCAGCTTTTTGATCACCATCTTCCAGGTTGATCGAATTTACAATAGCCCGACCTGTGATCAGTTCCAGGGCAGTGCGGATGGTTTTGGTTTCAGTCGAGTCGATCATTAAGGGGATGGCTATTTGGGTGTTGAGTCGTTCAATAAACTGAGCCATATCAGCCGCTTCGTCACGACCAACATAGGCAACGCAAACATCTAAAATATGGGCGCCTTCGGCCACTTGGTCTCTGGCCATTCCGACCATGCCATCAATATCTCCAGCCAGTAACATATCCCTGAATCTTTTGGAGCCATTGGCGTTGGTTCTCTCCCCAATGATGAGAGGCTTTGGCTCCTGGGTAAATCCAGAGACTGCATAAAGAGAACTTGCGCCTGCTGAAAAACGAGGGTTTCGAGGAGCAGGATTCATACGGGCTGCCTGTTCAACCACATGTTGCATGTGTTCAGCCGTGGTTCCACAACAGCCACCAACCACGCTTACACCCATGTCATCAATAAAATGGCCCAGGGAATGGGCTAGTTCTGGACCGGTAAGGTCATAAACCATCTCACCCTTTATGTTGTGGGGAAGTCCTGCATTGGGAATGACAGAAATTGGAAAAGGAGAATGAGCAGATAAGGTATGGAGATGTTCACTCATGGCCTTGGGACCTGTTCCACAATTTAAACCGACAACCTCCAGGGGGTAAGGTTCCAATGTAGTGAGAGCACCTAGCATATCAGTACCCAGCAGCATGGTACCAGTGGTTTCCATGGTGACGGAAGCCATGACGGGGATATTCACGCGCTTTTCGCGAAGGGTATGAAATACAGCATTCAAAGCGGCCTTGGCTTGCAAAGGATCCTGAACGGTTTCAACGATGAGTACATCAACTTGACCATCTATGAGCCCGGCAGCCTGCTCGCGGTAAGCCATGTATAAATCATGATATGAAATATGACCAAGGGAGGGAAGTCTGGTTCCTGGTCCCATGGAACCGGCCACATAGCGCGGATGAGCCAGAGTTGAAAAACTATTGACCACTGAGCGGGCGAGTTGAGCAGCTTTATGATTAATTTCATAAACTTTGTCGCTCAGATTGTAATCACCTAATACGATATGAGTGCCGCCGAAGGTATCGGTTTCGACTACATCACAACCAGCTTCAAGAAAGCTAGCATGGATAGATTCTATGGCATCAGGTTTTGATAAAACCAGAAGTTCGTTGCACCCCTCTTGATCCCAAAAATCATCTGGGCTCAGGTTCAATCGTTGGATGCTTGTCCCCATAGCTCCATCAAAAACAAGGACTTTATTGGTAAGGCTTTGACGGAAGGTCTTCATTCTATTTCTCCTGCTGGTGTACTTTTTGCATTCAATCTAAGACTATGCCAAAACACTTGGGTTTGCCAGCTTTTTTCCTGACTTTGTTTCAAGCAGGGATTACATTGGACGCATGACACTGAGATTTACCGCATTGATTCTAATCCTTAGTATGATGGTTGCTTGTGAGCCTGTAGAAGAACCTGGCTTGCAAAAAGCTGTTGATGAAGTAAGGATTCCCTCACAGGAAAGCTGGAACCCAACAATCAGAATTAATTCAGTTGGGAAGGAGACGGTCCAGGCTCAATCGGACTATTCAGCTCATTATGACAAACCCAGAGAAATTATTTTTATTGGAGATGTTACGCTGGACTTTTTTAACCCTGAAGGTGAACATAGTTCAACCATGTCGGCTGATACGGGTCGAATTGATGATCAAAGGCACCTCTTCACGGCCACTGGGAATGTCTATGTAGAATCTGATTCAGGCGCTACTCTGACCACTAGTATTTTGTACTGGAATGAGAATGATGAATCTATTTATACAGATGCATCAATCGTTTTAACGACAGAAACCGACACTCTCCATGGGGTTGGGTTTGAGTCTGATTCTAACCTTGAGAATTGGACCATCACTCAACCTACAGGCGTGAGCTATCGAGAGTTTGATAGTGAGTAGCACCACACTAGGCGGGCGTAACCTGTATAAGAAATACGGGAACCGCACGGTTGTGAGTGATGTCTCTATTGAGGTCAGTACGGGTGAGGTTGTGGGTCTATTGGGACCGAATGGCGCAGGAAAAACCACTACTTTTTATATGGTAACGGGTATGATTAGGCCCAACTCGGGCGAAGTATTTATGGGGGACAAGGATATTACCCGCTCGCCCATGTACCAAAGAGCACGCTCAGGTGTTGGTTATTTGCCACAGGAAGCCAGTATCTTTCGCAAGCTGAGTGTGGAGGATAATCTGCGACTGGTTTGTGAAACGTTGGATGTGAGCAAGGCAGAGCAGGAACAGAAACTTGAACAACTTTTGGCTGAACTTTCTATAAATCATGTTCGTAAGAATTTAGGACACCAACTGAGCGGTGGTGAAAGGCGACGAACTGAGATCGCCCGTGCATTGGTAACTGATCCTCGGTTTATTCTGTTAGATGAACCCTTTGCTGGTGTTGATCCCATTGCAGTTGAAGATATTCAAGAGATTGTCCTCGCATTGAAAAATAAGGGCATCGGCGTTTTGATCACTGATCACAATGTTCACGAGACATTGTCAATCACTGATCGGAGCTATTTGCTTTTTCAGGGGAAAATCTTATTATCCGGTAACGCTGAGTTCCTGGCTGACGATGAACAAGCCAGAAAACTATATCTCGGCAATAACTTCAAATTAGATCGATAAGAATTGTGGAACTATCCCAACATCTTGAATTAAAGCAAACGCTTACGCCGCAGCAGATTCTGTTGTCTACCTTACTTCAGTTGCCTTCCATGGCTCTGGAGTTAAGAATCAAGACCGAGCTTGAGATCAATCCGCTTCTTGAACTGGAAGAGGATGTTGAAGAAGTTGAGAACTCGGAAGAAGAGAGTGAGACTGAAGAACCAGAAATTGATCTTGATGATTTCTTCCAAAATGATGGGTATGAGGCCAAAGAGTATTACGATCGCTCCGCCGAAGAAATAGAAATTCAGAATGCGTATTTTCCAAGTTTGTCGGAAGACCTGTTGGAGCAGATTGCTTCCATGCGGATCGATGAATTGGAGAAGAAAATTATCGAAGAGATGGTCTGGAGCATTGATGAGCGCGGCTATCTGATCATCGGTTTAGAGTTTATAGCTGAAAAATTTGAAGTTGAACTTAAGCTTATCGAAAGGCTGCACGCCAAACTCATGCAACTCGAACCCCTGGGTATTGGTGCACGAGATTTACGTGAATGTTTGCTGGTTCAGATAGTGAAAATTTACCCAGGTACGCCTGCTCATCACATCATTCAAGATTATTTTAATGAATTTGCAAATAAACGGTTTGAAAGAATCTTGCGGAAGTTGCATCTGACAAAACCGGGTCTCCGAGAAGCAGAAGTATTAATCTCTCAATTAAATCCCAAGCCAGGTGCCGGTTTTCTTGATCCCAAGACAAATTATGTAACCCCTGATTTTTACATAACAGAGCAAGATGGCGAGTTCATTGTAACCCTCAATGATTCATTTATCCCTGAACTCAGGATTTCCGGTAGCTATAAGAATATGATCAGCAACCAGAAAAAACTAGATACGGATACCAAGCTCTTCCTCAAGAAAAAAGTTGAATCGGCCAAGTGGTTTATTAACTCGATTCAAATGCGCAGAATTACCATGTTAAAGGTGATCAATGCTATTATTGAGCGACAGAGGGGTTTCTTCTTAAAGGGGAAAGATCACCTCAAGCCTATGGTATTGCGTGATATAGCAGAAGATATCAGTATGGATATTTCAACCATCAGTCGTGTGACCAGCGGGAAGTATGCCCAGACGGATTGGGGTACGCTGGAACTGAGATACTTTTTTAGTGAAGGTATTGAAGCTGATGATGGAGAGAATATTTCCACTCGCCGGATCAAGGAACGTCTAAAAGTCATCATCGAAGAAGAAAATAAATCAAAACCCATTTCTGATGAAGCTATCTCTAAAATGCTGAGAGGTGAGGGGTTTCCGATTGCTCGTCGGACCGTAGCAAAATATAGAGAACAACTCAATATACCAGTCGCCCGACTGCGCCGGGAAATCTAGTATCGCGATTACTTCGTCGTTACTTCCCTCATAAAGACCCCATGTATGTCATCCTCGAACGGAATTCTGAAGGAATGAAGTGAAGGATCTCCACAGCGAATCGTGGTCTCAATATCGAATCTAGAGTATGACATAAGAAATATATCCCATCGGTATCTTTCGGTTTACGATGGGCGGCCCATCAGAATGACGATATCGAGATCATACGGGTAGAGAATCTTAAGTTGTTGTAATCCTGCAGGAAGCCAAACTGGATGTGCGTTCTATCGGTAGAGTCGTTTGTGAATTGATCGCAATACGATGGATGTATTGAGAGCTGTAACCACTAGAATCCAGATAAAATGGTAGAGTAAACCAATATCCCACAATTGGTTGAAGATTCCGCGACTTAGTTCAACGCCATGGTAGAGTGGGGTAAACCAGGCCACAATTTGCACCATCTCAGGCAATTGATTCAAAGGAAAAAAGATACCTGAGAATAGGAAAAGTGGGGTGAGGAATAAAGTGAAGAAATAATTAAAAAGCTCGATTTCCTTGATGAATGATGTGAAGAGTAAGCCGATGGTTGCAAACATAAATCCGATGATGAACAGGAGTGGAAATATCAGCAGGATACCCCAGTGATGCCCCATTCCAAACAAGAGTAGAATACTAAAGAAAGCACCCCCATACATTGCCCCCCGGGTAGCTCCCCAGAGTAGTTCACCCATGGCCAGATCTTTGGGGTTAACCGGTGTCGAAAGAATACCATCATAGATCCGGTCAAAATTCATTTTCACAAAGACGTTGTAAGTTGTTTCCAAACTAGCGCCCCACATGATGCTGGAAATAAGCAGTCCAGGAGCGATATATTCAATGTAAGGAATGCCATCCATTTCATTGATATAGGCACCCAAACCTATTCCCATGCCCAATAGGTAGAGAAAGGGTTCAAAAAAATTAGGCAGAATATTGAGTTTCCAGGTACGCTTGTAAACCGTGGCATTTCTTTGCCAAACGCGCCAGGCAGACTTGAGAATTACTTTAGGAGCGGATTGTTTCAATCGATGAGCCCCCGTCCCGTTAACTTGAGAAAAACATCTTCCAGTGATGATCTCCGGTTAAGCAGCATTTTCAAAGGAATGTCCATTTTCTGAATCTGGGTATGCAAGGATGTGGCATCCTGAGTATACAGGAGTAGCCGGTCTGAAAGCGCTTCATGGAAATCAATCTTATCTCGGATATTGTCCAGAATATTATTTCTGTGCTTGGCATCCCCTCGGATCTCAATGACCTGAGGAGAAACTTCAGTTTTTATCAGATTCCAGGGAGAATCCTCTTTAATGATAATACCACGATCCATTACTGCAATTTGGTCGCAGAGTTGTTCTGCCTCATCCATATAATGGGTTGTTAATAAGAGCGTAACACCTTGCTCAATCAGTTCGTGACATTTAGACCAGACGTGATGACGTGCTTGCGGGTCTAAACCGGTGGACGGTTCATCCAAAATGAGAATACTGGGTTTATTGATTAGCGCCCGGGCGATTTGCAGACGGCGCTTCATGCCACCACTGAGGGCCCGAACATTCTCATGGCGCTTTTCTTCGAGTTGAAAGAATTCGATCAACTCATCCGCTCGGTGGCTTGCCTGCTCTCGATTCAAATCATAATATCGAGCATAGACGAGTAGATTGTTGACGACGTTAAGATCGTAATCCAAACTATCATCTTGAGTGACAACTCCGATGCCGCGTTTTACAGCGCTCATATTTGAGGTTACATCAAGACCATTGACAAGCAGCTCACCTGCATTGGGTGGTGTCGAACAATAGATCATACGCATCACCGTCGTTTTGCCCGCTCCATTGGGACCCAGAAAGCCATAGCAAGTACCAGGCTCGATTTGAAAATCAATTGAATTGACGGCAGTTAGTTGACCATAGACTTTTGTAAGTCCTTCGGCTTGAACGATAGCTTGCGGTTTATCCATGAATCAACTTAATCTGTTTTTGAGAATTCAGAAGGCAGAAAGTAGGAGCCTGGGTAGGCCTGAGAATGATTGTTATGAATGGTTATGGAAGTTGGGGGAGGAGAAGCGTTTATGCGGTCCGTATAAGATCCAGGACAAGCTATGGAGGGGATCCTGAGGTAGAAATCTGTGTTTTGTCATTCAAAACAAAAATCAAGATTTTCATTCCTGGATATTAAAAAGCACTTGCATTAGCTTAGAAACGTTCTAATGTATCAGTGCAATGAAACAAGACTTTTCGCATATTGAACTCGCCCGTATTCTTGCCTCCATTACGGACGGGGAGCAGATGAGCAAACTGCTTCAAGATTTTCTCACACCTCAGGAACTGGAAGATCTGGTTCTGAGGTGGGAGATTATCAAATTATTGCATACAGGCATGCCTCAGCGTGAGATTGCCAAACAATTAGGCGTTGCAATCGGGACTGTTTCACGAGGCGCCCGTGAACTGAAATATGGTCACAACGGTTTTAAACAATTACTTTCTACCCTAAACGAGCAGCCGTCAGTATGATCGCCTCGCTCTATCCCACAACACATTCATTTTGGTGGACCTGGCAAACCAGCTAGGCTCCTGACAATATTTAAAAAATACAAACAAATATTAGCCATTGACGCAAACGGATCAATACTGATGATGCTCAGATGTTCGACCTTTTAATATTTTTCGATAAAAACTCTGTTCCTACACTGCTTATAGAGCTGGATTGAATAGGTGCAGAAAATAACAAAACTTAGGAGTTACCGTGAAAAAGATATTTCTTTCTGAAAATGAAATGCCCAAGAGCTGGTATAATATTGCTGCCGATCTAAAGACAGCACCCATGCCACCTCTCAATCCTGGAACAGGACAACCGCTTGGTCCCGAGGATCTCGCACCCTTGTTCCCTATGGCCCTCATTGAACAGGAAATGAGTATGGAACGTGAAATTCAAATCCCTGATCCTGTTCAGGAAGGTTTGAGGATGTGGAGACCATCTCCCCTGATTCGGGCGACCGGTCTAGAAAAAGCCCTAAAAACGCCAGCCAAAATATATTTCAAACATGAAGGCGTAAGTCCAGCCGGCAGTCATAAACCAAATACGGCTATCCCGCAGGCATACTATAACAAAATGGAAGGTGTCAAACGCTTATCCACAGAAACGGGAGCAGGACAATGGGGGAGTTCATTAGCCCTTGCTGGACAGATGTTTGACCTGGAAGTAAAAGTATATATGGTGAAGGTCAGTTTTACTCAAAAGCCATATAGGCGTTCGATGATGCAAAGTTGGGGCGCTGAAATTGTTCCAAGTCCCAGCCCTGATACAGAATTTGGAAGAGCCATTCTAGCCAAAGATCCAAACAATTCAGGCTCCCTTGGAATTGCAATTTCAGAGGCAGTAGAAGATGCAGCCAAACGGGATGATACTAAATATGCATTGGGGAGTGTTTTGAATCATGTTCTATTGCACCAGACCGTCATTGGTCAAGAGGCTAAAAAGCAGATGGCAATTGCTGGTGAGACTCCCGACATCGTGATCGGTTGCGTTGGCGGTGGAAGTAATTTTGCAGGACTAGCATTCCCATATTTACGCGATAAAATCAATGGTGCAGATATAGATTTCCGCGCAATTGAGCCCACAGCTTGTCCAACCCTTACTCGCGGTAAATTTGCCTATGATTTTGGTGATATGGCTCAGATGACTCCGTTGGTTTCGATGTATACATTGGGCCACACATTTATGCCACCTGGCATTCACGCTGGAGGTCTACGTTACCATGGCATGGCACCTATGCTTTCTCACGTTGTCCGTGAAGGTTTGGTTGATGCGTATGCCTATCAACAGGTAGAAGTATTTGATGCAGCCGCACTGTTTGCCAGGACAGAAGGTATTATTCCAGCACCAGAATCAGCCCACGCTATTAAGGGAGCGGTTGATGCTGCCATAGAGGCAAGGGAAGCTGGTGAAGAGAAGGTGATCTTGTTTAACCTCAGTGGACATGGTCATTTTGACATGTCGGCGTATGACGCTTATTACGCTGGAAAATTAGAAGATTACCGTCCGACGGATGCAGATCTTGCCACAGGTCTTGCATCTACAGAGGGGCTACCACCCGTTCAATAGATTTTGTTAACCCGGTGATTTTGATTCTGAAGTCACCGGGTCCTCCTCATTCCAATCATCATTATAGCATTCAGTCCCAAAAAACAAAGCAGGTCTCCTCTTCTAAACGAAGGGAAGGATTACTTAAAGTTACTTTTACCTATGATCTGTAGGGTTCAGAAGTATTTTTGTGGCCATTTAAGGAATGACAAGAACCTATAGAAGAAGTTTAGGAAAAAGAAAATGAAAAAAGATGTACAAAAATTTTATGATAATCCAGAAGTGATACACGGTCCTCAGGGGCGCATGTTGCGCATCATGAGTGAATATCTCGGTCCACAGGAAATATTTCATAAAAACAAGATTCAGGATACTATTGTGTTCTTTGGATCAGCACGAACACAGCCCAAAAATGTTGTGGAGCAGGCCATCGAAAAAGCCAAGGCCAACGGCAATTCAGTCGAAAATCTTGAAATACTAGAGCGTGATTTGAAAATGTCTCGCTATTATGAAGATGCACGAGAACTCTCATACAAGATGACGAGTTGGTCAAAGCAACTTACTTCAAGTAAAAGACGGTTCATCGTTTCAACAGGGGGCGGGCCTGGAATAATGGAAGCTGCCAATAGAGGAGCTGCTGAAGCAAAGGGCCTATCTGTTGGATTAAATATATCCCTCCCTTTTGAGCAATCGGGAAATCAATATATCAGTCGTGAACTTGAAATGGAGTTCCACTATTTCTTTATGCGAAAATATTGGTTTGTGTATTTAGCTAAAGCGCTGATTGCCTTCCCTGGAGGGTTTGGAACGTTTGATGAATTGTTTGAAACATTAACTCTAATTCAAACCAAGAAAATCAGTAAATATATGCCCATCGTTTTATTTGGAAAAACATTTTGGGACAAAGTCGTAGACTTGGATGCCATGGCTGATTTTGGAACCATCAATCGCGCAGACCTTGACCTTTGCTATACAACGGATAGTGTTGATGAAGCATTTGATTATCTAACCACACAACTCACAGAGCATTATCTTACAGAATCGCCAAGTGAATAATATTTAGTTTTTCACGATAATACTGTTTTAAGCGGCGAGTTTACTCGTCGCTTTTTATTTGATTAGTTTTAAGTGTTGTAGCTGATTTAGACGATGGAATTTAAGATTCTGTTAGATTAATATTCATGTATATACTTCGCAGTAACAGTGTTGGTGTTTTCATCCTTCGAGACTGCTCTACGGGCACCTCAGGAAGACACTACAGTTATTTATGCTGGGACTCACTGCGTGTCACGCTATGCTCGCTTGTCGGAGCGTAACTCTGAAAGAGTGAAGTCTGATCGAAGTGTAAAGATGATGATGACCACAGCTCTTATGCGCAGGCATCGAATTACAAATAAGGTTAGGTTTAAGGTTAGGTTGGGGGAAATAGTTTACCTAAAACAACTTCTTGCTTTGCCCCTGTTACTGAAGGGATATTTCCTGGAAGATTCAGTAGATGGAGGTAGCCGAGGTAAGCAAACCCGAAGGCTTCTTTATTACTTTCTGTAACACCGAGATGATCGACTCGTTTTACAATAATCTCCGGTAAATAAGTTTTTATCAATTTCAATAGGGTATGATTGTAAACACCACCACCCGCTACAAACATTGTGTTAGGAGTATAGTTATTTGAGATATCTAAACATGCATCAGCAATGGTTCTTGCGGTGAGGACTGTTAAAGTATAGATGATATCTTTAAACTGTTGATCAGTAGAATGGAGGAATAGTTTTAGCATGTTCTCAAAATATAACTTACCAAACTGTTCCTGCCCAGCAGATCGAGGTGGGGTGATATCATAAAACTTATGGTTTAATAAATGTTCAAGAAGTTTAGGGTATGCAAAACCTTGGGCAGCGATAGAACCTTCAGGATCATAGTTAAGCTTACCTCTAGAAAATACGCGAACTGCTTTATCGATCAAGGTATTCCCTGGTCCAGTGTCCCAGGCTAGAAGGGGAGCAGGATTGTGTTTACCAGGGACAATAGTAAGGTTTGATATACCGCCAATATTTAAGGCCAATATATCTGTATCATTCCTTTGGAATAAAAGTCGATCCACTATAGGAATGAGTGGTGCTCCTTGACCCCCTTGTTTTATGTCTGCAGTTCTAAAATCATAAATAACGGGAACATTAAACTGATCTGACATAAACTTAGGATTGCCAATTTGCAAAGTTGAGATAGGGGGGTTATGACTGATGGTTTGTCCGTGTGAGGCAATCACATCAAAGTTTAGGTTGAGCTTGCTTACTTCAGTTGCAAACCATTGTCCCAGCTCTTGATCTAATGTGTTGATTTGTTCTTTGCTCAGTTCTAGTGGATTAATGAAGGCAGACCTAAAATGATCTGGATATGGAATTTCAGTCGAGTGAAGTATCCTGAATTCAGGTTTGGTATCCAACCCGGTGAACTCCACTAAACAGATGTCTAATCCATCAGCAGAACTACCCGTCATCAGACCGAGTATACGAATTGGCTCTCGAGTATTCTGCGTATTGGGCATTGGCTAACTTAGCTTAAAAAGAGGGCTATGCTATATTTAGTCGCCTATAGATATTCTAATTGTCATACTATGAATCAATTGTAATTCTCCGATGGCCTAACCTTCATCACTACGCGTAAAATGGTATTCCTCCGGAATTGGAATTTAATTCCACATTGGTAACATCCCGATTACCTTGGCGCGCTATTTTAGAATATGCCTGGTTGTGTATGAAGACACTAGAAGGCTCGAATAAAGATTGAATGGGAGAGACTTGTGGATATCAAAATTGAGGTTGGAAAACCACACGAACGTACTTTGAAGGTCCATGTGGACTGGGCAGAACTGCAACCCGGTTTCGAAAAGAAATTGACCAAGCTGAATAAGCAGGTTAATCGTCCTGGCTTCAGACCTGGAAAAATTCCGCGTAAGATTATGCTTCAATCCTACGGACCCAGTGTATTGTCTGAAATATTAGAAGAGACTGTGCAGGCTGCTTATTATAAGGGAATGATTGATCATGAATTATCTCCTATTGATCAGGGCAATATTGAGGATCTATCTGAGTTTGATGTGGGTCAGGATCTTGATTTTACAATGAAACTTCAGGTTGAGCCTGATTTCGATATGTTTGATTATCAAGCTGGTTTCAAGGTAACGAAAACCGAATATTCTGCTACTGATGAGGATCTTACCCATGCCATAGAACATCTTCAGGAGCGGTTTGCTGAAGTTGAAATTCGTGATGACGGTGCAGTTAACGGTGATTTACTCAAGGGTGACCTCCAATATCTTGATGCTGAAGGTGTGGCTATTGAAGGCAGCCATGTGGAGAATCGTTATATCAAAATTGGTGATGGCGTTTTTGGTGAAGAAGTAGCTAAAACGCTTATCGGCTCTAAAGCTGGTGATGAGGTTACCTTTGACATTCCTGGCCAGACCAAGGATGCTGATCCTTTACATATCAAAATGCAAGTTAAAGCGGTTGAAACTCATATTCTCCCTGAACTTACAGATGAATTTGCCAAACAGGTCGATCCAAAGTTTGAAACCATTGAGAGTTTAAAAACCAGTACCCTAGAGGATATCCAAAAACAATTGGATTATGATGTTACGCGAGCCATGGATCAAACTCTGGCAAATAAGTTGGTTGAAGAAACCAAACTCGAAGTTCCTGATGTCATGATTGATGATTACCTCGACAAACTTGTGGAACGAGTACGTCAAGAGCGTGGCGCCGATGTGAATGAAGCTGAAGTTCGTGAGCAAAACAGAGAGCGAGCCACCTGGGAGTTATCCTGGTATTTAATCCGTAAGAAATTACTCGCTGCTGCCAAGATTGAAGTTACCGAGGAAGATGTGGATGCCAAACTCGATGAGTTGGTGGCCCAGATGCCTGGTGACAAAGAAAAAATGAAGGCGCTATATCGAGACAAACAGTATCTACCACAGATTAAAGATGATATTCTAGAGAAGAAGATTTTCAGTCATCTCGAGACCTTTGCCAAGATCAAAGTTAAGAAAGCCACCAGCAAAGAAATTGGAGGCTACCATGCACACTCCCATTAATCAACTCGTGCCCATGGTCGTAGAGCAGACCGGTCGGAGCGAGAGAGCTTATGACATATTTAGTCGTCTACTAAAAGAGCGGATTATCTTTTTAAGTACCCCGATTGATGATGCTGTTGCCTCGTTGGTTGTTGCACAATTGCTTTTCCTCGAAGCTGAGGACAGTGACAAGGATATAAACCTCTATATCAATTCGCCTGGTGGGATTATTACCTCAGGTATGGCTATCATGGACACCATGAATTTTATCAAACCTGCAGTTTCTACCATTGTGATTGGTCAGGCATCCAGTATGGGCGCCTTGTTGTTGGCCGCGGGAGCCAAGGGCAAACGCTTTGCCCTGCCGAATGCGCGGGTCATGATTCATCAGCCCTTAGGTGGAGCTGAGGGTCAGGCTTCAGATATTGTTATCGCTGCTGAGGAAATTCAGAAAACCAAGAAGAAATTAAACCAGATGCTGGCGAAATTCTGTGGTAAGCGAATCACCCAAATTGAAAAAGATGCCGACCGAAATCACTTTATGTCCGCTGAGGATGCTGTAAAATACGGTCTTGTCGACGAAATTCTAGAAAATCGGGGATAAATCCTTGGCTAAAAAAAAGCTCGAAAAATCATGTTCATTCTGTGGCCGTCCCCAGGAAGAAACGGGAATGCTCATTGCCAGTCCCACAGGCGCCAATATTTGTGGCCGCTGTATTGACCAGGCCCAAGAGATTGTCAACGAGGAAACCAAATCTAATGTTTCGGGCTTAGCGCTTTTTACTTCTCTGAAAGACATTCCTAAACCGGCCACCATTAAAGCCCATCTGGATACTTATGTGATTGGTCAGGAGCAGGCAAAGCGCGCTGTTTCGGTTGCTGTCTATAATCATTACAAACGTATTCTGGTGCAAAATGATGTGGACGATATTGATCTTGAGAAGAGTAATATCCTACTTATGGGGCCAACAGGAACGGGTAAAACACTATTAGCCAGAGCCTTGGCAAGTTACCTGGATGTCCCTTTTGCGATTGCGGATGCCACCGTTTTAACTGAAGCAGGTTACGTGGGTGAAGATGTGGAGAATATCCTGGTTCGTCTCCTGCAATCTGCTGACTATGATGTTAAAGCAACTGAGGCAGGTATTATCTATGTTGATGAGATTGATAAGATCTCACGAAAATCTGCCAACGCATCCATAACCCGAGATGTATCAGGCGAGGGTGTTCAGCAAGCCTTGTTAAAAATTCTTGAAGGTACGATTGCCCAGGTACCGCCAAAAGGTGGGCGAAAACATCCAGAACAGCCATTGGTATCCATCAACACCAAAAACATTCTGTTTATTGTTGGTGGGGCTTTTGAGGGCATTGAAGACATTATTGCTCGTCGGCGTAAAAAAACGTCACTTGGATTTTCGAAATTTGATGAAGAAGAATCACGTGTTAAAGGGGCAGAGTTACTCCAGGTTGTAGAGCCGGAAGATTTGCTTCAGTATGGTCTCATCCCTGAGCTAATTGGTCGTTTGCCCGTGGTGGCTGCTTTGGAAGAGCTTACCCGCGATGCCCTTCGGTCAATCCTGCTGGAACCTCGCAACGCCTTGGTGAAACAATATCATAAGATGTTTGATCTAGAGGGTGTCGAGCTGGTTTTCGAGGATGATGCTCTGGATGCAATTATCGACATGGCCCAAAAATATGGGACCGGTGCTAGAGCACTTCGGCGGAGTGTTGAGAAGGTCATGTTGGACATAATGTTTGATGTTCCCAGCTTAAATAAGCTCAAGAAGTGTATCATCTCTAAAAAAGTAGTAACTGAAAAAGCGACCCCAGCCTTCGAATATTAGGCAAAAGCGACGCTTGGCGTTGCCTCCTGTTTGTATTTTTCAATTTACAATTAGATTTTCACTAAAATGGCTTTGATTTATCCGTTTGCTGGCCGGATAATCGTGTCTCAATAATCTGACAACTTAAATATCTCCAATAGGGAAGTAATACTACACATGAGTTTAGGCCCTCTAAACCCATGTCAATGGAATGGCTTTTTAGTGCAAAAACCCTTGCCAATAAGGCTTTAAAGAGGTGTCATAAAAAACTTGCCTGCCCCTTTGATTCCGACTAAACTTGGGGTCGATGCGTTAAATAAACGTTAGTGGAGGTATAATAGAATGAAAAGGCATTATTTGCTGAGAAGCATATTAGTATTCCTATTGGGTTTACAGATGGTTTGGGCAGGTAGTACGGGAAAAATTTCCGGAAAAATAACTGATTCTGCAACAGGCGAAGCCATGATCGGTGCAAATGTATTTGTCAGATCTTTAGGCATTGGAGCAGCAACAGACCTTGATGGTGAGTTTTATATCATCAATGTGCCAGTTGGTGTTTACGAGGTGCAGATCAATATGATTGGTTATCAGGCAATGACGGTTACCGATGTTCGGGTAAAGACTGACTTGACCACTCCCTTAGAAGTGGAGATGGAAACGACAGTACTCGAATCAGGTGAATCAGTTATCGTGGAGGCCAAGCGCCCCATGATTCAAAAAGATTTAACAGCCAGTCGTAATATTATGACCTCCGAGGATATTGAAAATATTCCGGTCCAGGATGTTCAAGATATTGTTGAGCTGACCGGTGGATTTGTAAACGGACATGCTCGTGGTGGCCGTTCTGGTGAAGTTGTATACATGGTGAATGGTGTTGCCGCAGTTGATCCTATGAGTAATAACTTTGAAGCTGAAGTGCCTCAGGGAGCTGTTGAAGAAATCAGTGTTTATACAGGTGGTTTCTCAGCTGAGTATTCCAATGCACAGTCTGGTGTGGTCAATGTGATCACCAAAGAGGGTGGTAGCAAATATTCAGGTAAGCTGCGTTATCGTACATCTGCAGTTGGTTCTGAAGGAGATGCTTTGCTCGCTGATGATCGGGTTGGTTTTAGTTTGAATGACCATCACAGACTTCAGGATTTAGAATATTCATTTGGTGGACCCCTGCCATTCTTACCAGCCACATTTTTTGTGTCAGGTGAAGTGCGCAACGATAATGGTCGTTGGGAAAATGATTACGATGACCTGAAAAGTTTTACCTGGAAAATGGCAACGCGTCCAACTCCATCCGATAAGCTGACCTTCTCTGGTCTTATTGGAATAAAGGATTTTGGAAATTATACTCACGATTATCGGTTACCAACTTACGAGAATGAGGATTCTGATGGTGATGGTCAGCTAGATAGGGTAGAAACCAGTCTTAGTGATGATCCATATGACAAACGCCGGATTCTTACGGATTTAGATGGCGATGGTGACTTTCGTAATGAAGATCGGGATCGTAGTGGTGATTTAACCATAGAAGATTTGAACTTTGATGGGGATTCAAATGATATCCTCAGTATGCTCAGTCATACCGAGACTTATGAGAGTAGCAATGACCAGTTAGCACTTAACTGGAGTCATTCTATCTCAGCGACTTCATTTTTTGAAGTAAATTTGAGCCGCTATCAGACCTCTATGCATTACAATGTTGATGAGATTCTCAATGAGGATCGTAACATGAACGGCATTCTGGACGATGGTGAAGACTATAACGGCAATGGGAAAATCGATCCAACTGATTGGGATCTGTTAACAGATTTTGATGATGATGGATATATCGATGCTTCTCAGTATCCAGGATGGGATCCTAATACAGAGGTTTCTGAGTGGGGCGATGCAGTCGGTGTTGCTGATGACTGGATGCAATGGATAGATGTTAAGTTTGGCGATGGCTCTGAAGATGGTGACAAAGTCAAAATGTATGGCGACGGTCTTAATTTTGACCGAGCTCGCTGGAATTATGACAAGAAATCTGTTTACACAGCAAAAGCCAATTATACCAATCAGTGGAATAAGCAGAACACCGTGAAAACGGGTGTTGAATATACTGCGTATAACATTTTTGATCATGATGTGGATCTTGCCTCCGGTGGAAACGTCTATGGACAGAATATTGGTTCTTTAGATGGACATGGAGAAAGTAGTCAGTCTGATCTGATGCCTGTGATTGCTGGTATCTTTACGGAAAATAAAATGGAATATGATGGCATGATTGTGAATGCTGGATTACGTCTAGATTATTTTGATCCCGCAACAGATAGCTATGAAGTAAATGAATATGAAGAGATCAGTGATACTATTTCTATCTCTCCTAAATATTATGTCAGTCCTCGATTGGGTATTGCTCATCCTATTACAGACCGGGATGTTTTCTACTTTAACTATGGACAGTATTTTCAGATACCTGTATTTAGACTGTTATATGACAATCTAAATTGGGATCTTTCAGGTGCCTTCCCGCGCGTTGGTAATCCTGATTTAACGCCTGAACGCACAACCTCCTATGAATTGGGTGTTCGTCATCAGTTTACTGATAACATTGCTGGTGAGATCAAGGGTTTCTATAAAGATATTTCTGGTTTGACCAGTACTCAGCAAGTTTACTACTCTGCTTCTAACTATTACTCAATCTATATTAATACAGATTATGGTAATGTTCGTGGCTTTGAAGTTAGCTTCGATAAACGCTTTAGTGATTTCTTCGGCGGTAGCATTGACTATAGCTATTCTGTGGCTAAGGGAAAAGCTTCTAGCCCAACTGCAGCTTATAGTCAAACATGGGCTGGTCAAGTCGTTCCTAAAAAAGAACAATTCCTGGACTGGGATCAACGTCATACAGTCTATGCCATTTTGAATTATGCCATTCCTATGGTTGATGTTTATGGTAATATTACGGCTGAATATGGTTCAGGATTACCATATACGCCACCAAGTTCCAGTTTAGACGTTCCTCTGAATACGGAGCGTCGTCCTGCGACTTTCAGTGCTGATATGTTCCTCGAGAAGGCCTTCAGTGCCGGTAAGTTTGGTGACATGCAAGTATTCCTATGGGTGAATAATGCTTTTAGTAATAAGAACCTGCTGGGGATTGCTGATATTAACTGGTACACCAATTTCACTCAAATCCAAGAACGCTACGAAAATGATGATAATGTTTATTTCGGTAGTGAAGATGATTCTGACGGAATTGACAATGATGGTGACGGTTTTATTGATGAGAGTCTGAAAGATGAATACATGATGCTAATGGACACCAATGGCGATGGAGAAGTTGATGACAATAAACTCTATCCTGCTGGTGGTACAAGTGGAGCACCTGCTTTTTACAGTGAACCACGTACCTGGCGTCTCGGTGTTTCTTACAAGTTCTAATGGGGATATTAACTAATGAAGAATAAAAATATACGTATTGTTTTATCGATCACTTTGCTCTTGCTGCTCTCCTTGTCTTTTGCCTTGGGTAGGAATAAGAATCAAAGTATGGCCAAGCCATCAGGTGATCCTAGTTTGAATGCGTTTGGTGTGCATAAGGTTGGTAAGGTGTGGTCTGCTGTTTCCAACTTCGGTATCTATGGTGACCCAAATGTTCCAGCTGGTCTGCCTTCAATGGAATGGCCCGGTGGAAGTGGAACCCATCACCTTTGGGAAGGTCGTTTCTGGGTAGCTGCTAATGTTGATGGTGAAAAACGCTGTTCACATGCAGACTTTGGAAACTATGAATTTGCCGGTTTGGCAGAATGGCCACTCACCTTTGGATCTGGAAAATCTGTTGAAGATAGCTATACTATCTTTGATGATCTTAATAATGGGATTCAATCGACTGAATCACTAGGTATCCAGGTAAGGCAACGGGGTCTGACATGGTCAACCAAGGAATTCGATGATTTTATTATCTATGAATACGAGGTTGAACGTGTGGAATCTGGTGATGGCTACAGTGGTGACATCCTAAATGATGTCTATGTGGCCTGGGTTTATGATTCTGATGTTGGTACTGGAACCGATCCTACATCTGCAGCTATCGATGATGCTGTAGATTTTGATGGCTGGGATGGTAACAACCCAGAAGGCAATATTTCCTATACTGTTGATGAAGTTCATAACCTTGATTGGAATGAAGACGGTATGATGGATGACTTGGAAGGTTACGATGATCGTGGTATTCCATTTACCTGGCATCATGCTGGTAGCCCAAGTATTCCTAGTCCATCTTATGACCCATCTTTGATACAATCAGATGGTTTTTATGATGAATATCAGGTCTTCTTAGATGAAGAGGGTCCTGAAATCAGATGGCAGACGACGGTTACCTTTAATTACAATGGTGCAGAAGTTAGCACCATCGAAGGCGATTTAGCCATATTGGATGAAGAAGTCCTCCACGGTTATGTCGTTCCTCGTAATATGTCCTATATGTATGATGCTGATGATCCAACCACTCCAGAACTAGATACGTTTGAAGGTGGCGATGTTCCCGGTATGATCGGTGGACGTCTCATTTATACAGACTATTATAAGAATTATGGTGCTTATGGGGACACAGAGGATGATATCCATTCACGTGTATTCGCCCATAGCTGGTGGAACTGGGAATCTGATCCTGGTACAGATCGAGATAAATTTGATTACATGTCTGCAAGCCATACTGCCTCCCAGGGTAATCACTTTATGCCTCATCCCTTCTCAATTGGTGCACCAACCTTCGATTATCGTTGGTTAACCTCTACTGGTCCTTTCTACGACTTTAAACAAGGTGATGTTTTAAACTTTGTTTATGCAGCCGTCATGGGACATGGATTAGCAGGTGTGCGTACCAATGCTGACAATTCATTTATTGCTTACTATACTGGTTCAACTGGGACTCCTTACGAGCCAACTGATCCTGCTGAAGATATTCACTATCTACTTCCTGTGCCTCCACCTGTTCCTGTGCTGAAGTATAGCCCGATGAACCAAGGCGTGAGACTTGCTTGGGATAATAGTGCTGAACTCATGGATGATCCGCTCATTCTTGAGCCTGACTTTGAAGGCTATCGTGTATATCGCAGCGCTTACAGTCCTGGTGATTGGAAACTGTTAGCTGCATTTGACAATACCGATGCACTCACCTATATACTTGATTTTGAAACAGGTGATTCACTTAGAGACAGTAATGGTGAGCTTTATTTAGTGAACTTGCCTCCTTTTGATGTAGCTACCAACGGTATCAATCACTTCTATGAAGATATTGGTGATGTGATGGTGGTTCAGGATGCTGATGGTAACCTGATTGAGCTTTGGGAAAACGAAGCGCCTCAGAATGATTTACCATACTTCTACGCTGTAACGTCTTATGACAATCCAGCTGTGCATGGTCGTCCTGAGTTTCCACCTATCGAATCATCCAAGGTGAATTTTGCTGTAGATGAAGATGGTGCACCTCTACCAATTCTCCCTGAAGGTTTGTATGAATTGGATGAAACAGGTCCTGAAGTATTAGAAGTTAGTGTTTATCCTAACCCATATATCGGTGCCAGTCTCCTTGAGAAACAGTATGAGAGTAAAATTAACTTTATCAATCTACCTCCAGACTGTCGCATTATGGTCTATTCACTCTCCGGAGATTTAATTGATGTTATTCTCCACGATGATGGTACGACCAACAAGTCCTGGGATATGGTCTCTCGTAATAAACAGGAGATTGCCACAGGTCTTTATGTATTTGTTATTGAAACCCAAGATGGAAGACGGCAAGTTGGTAAATTTGTTGTTCTCCGTGGCGAGTAAGGAGGAGATAAGCATGAAAAGTAAAATATTTGTTATCGCTTTAGCTTGTCTTTTGGGTCTGAGCCTGAGTGCCCAAAGTACAACTGCTACTGCAAAAGTTGGACTGGCGGGAGCTCAATTTTTGAAAATCCCTATTGGTGGACGGGCAACAGCACTTGATGCTGCCGTTATGCCTTTGGCGAGTGGTGCCTCAGCGGTATTTTCAAATCCTGCAGGTCTAAACCATATCACAAGCACAAACTCGGCTTTTGTAGCCACCAGTGTTTGGTTTGCTGATATCACTTTAAACTCGGGCTCTTATGTCCGTAATTTTGAGGGCAGGGGTAAAGTAGCCGTATTCTTCTCTCAGATGAATTCTGGCGATATGCCTATCACGACTGTGGATGATCAAACCGGTGAAAATTCTGGTACATTCACTTCAGTGAGTAGTGTTGTTGGTATCTCGGGAGCAAAAATGTTTACAGATCGGTTTGGTGTTGGTCTGACAACAAAAATTGTTACCGAGAATATGGCCAATGGCGTTGGCGGCGATGATTTTGGAAAAGGGTCAGTGCTTGCCATAGATATTGGTACCTGGTACGATACGGGAATCAAGGGTGTTAAGATTAGTGCTGTAGTCCAAAACTTTGGTCCTGAAATTACACCTCAAGGTATCTATTATGATTATGATAGAGGCGATACTATTACAGTATCCGTACCTGGTGATATTTACGGAACCAAAGATGAAATTGCTCAAGAGTTCTCATTTAGGCCTTATTCACTACCAATGGTATTTAACTTTGGTGTGGCATTTTCGCCCATGGACAATCTTGATGTTTCATTCACTACCGTACAGCCAAACGATAACCTGCAACGTTATCTCGTAGGTGTTGAGTATTCATTAATGGGTATGGCCGCCTTCCGCGGCTCTTATGCCTTTGGTGGTTATCCTTTCATGACAGGTATTGATGAGGATAATAACGATGAATCGCTTTATGAAGACACCTTCTTTGGCTATGATGATCGTACATTTTCAGGGGGATTAGGTTTGAAGTTTGGCAAGATCGGTCTCGATTTAGCCTACATTCATCACACCTTCCTGGATCCAGTGTATAACGGCTCCGTTAATTTCTCGTTCTAGTGGAGGATCTATTTGATGAAACGCTATAAAATCATGACCGTCTTCACCCTGCTACTTGTTCTATCAGTGACGGGTGTCTTTGCCGGTCTTAACGCCCCAAACGCGGGTGATACTCAACTTTTCAATGTCTTTGGACAGGGTTTCTTTTCAGGATATTATCCTATCTCTGCAACCCTTCAGGACATGAATGATCAAACTTATATCTTTGTGGAAGATGCTGCTATTAATGATATCGACATTAGCCCAAATGATGATAACCTAATCTTGTTGGCAACTGAATCAGGCGCACTGTCCTCAAATGATGGTGGTGTAACCTGGACCCATGTTAACGGCGCTATTGCAGCTGACTTTCTACCAGAAGGCTATCGCACTGGTGGAGGCGAATCTGCTGACCAACATCGGGTACGCCTCGAATCTGCATTTTTCTTTGACGACGACGATTGGGTCGTTGGCGCTGGAATTGGTCACCACTCTTTCGGTGATGTGGAAAATTTCGGACCCTATCGCAGTAAGAATAGTGGTGATAAATGGAGTGCTGCAACCAGTGGGTACTATTCAGATGGTAACAGTCGTGCATCAATCTATGAGATGGTGAATGAACCTGCTGATGCAGATAATTTCTTTGCTGCAACTCAGAGTGGTGTACTCATGTTTGCCAGCAGAAAATGGAAAACATGGACTGCTGATGGTTTCCCTCAAGTGACTGCAGAATGGGCTCACCTGCCTGTTTATGACGTTATTTATGATGATGCCGCTCAAGTATTAACAGCCGCAACCATGCTCGGACTCTATCAGGGTACGGTTGACTTTGATAATGAACAGGTCTCCTGGATTCCTCTGGGAACTGCTCCAGTGGGCGTTAACCGTATTTCAACTTATATCGACTCAAGTTATGCCACTGTTGAAGTGACGACTTATGATACAACCACAGTTGTCTTTACTGGTACCGTCGTGGGTGATGAACTCGCTGAAGGTGGCTATCTGGTAACTGTTGATGGCGTAGAGCATACTGTTTTTAATTATATCGTTACTGGTAACTCAGTTGACCTGATTGCCAGTACACTAGGTACTGAAGATGTACTGACTGTAGAAATTGTTTCTCCTCGCGTTTATCTCGATGGTGATGGCGTTTTAACACCCAACCAGTGGGTTGCCGTGATTGATGCTTCAACTGATATGCGCTGGACTGGAAAAGCACGAAATATTGCTGGTGAATGGTACGTCGAATTAAATGGAGATAATAACTACTTCGCTGACCTCACATCCATTGATCCCGATACTGTAGATTATCAGACTTATCTACCATTAGCCGCTGATGTTAGTGTTATTCCATCTGGCGATATGAGCTTCAACTCTCTGACCAGTGATGGATCACTTTTATATGCAAGTGCTGCTGATGGAATCTATACCTATGCTGATTCACTTACTTTGTTAGGTGATACAGAAGGTATGGTTGTAAATGATCTGCTTTATGCAGATGCAGTCTACGCAGGTACAGCAACTGGACTCTATAAATTGGCAGCAGAAACCTGGTCATTGGTTTCCCCAATTATTACGGATGGTTATAGTGGCGAAGGTCATGAATATGACTTAGTTGTTAATAGTGTTGCGGTTGATGGTGCTGGCAATCTCTTCTTTGCTGGTCCTCTCGGCGGTCTTTATAAAAGCCCTGATGGCGGAGCAAGCTGGACTCAATTGAACAAAGGATTAACCAATCGTAATGTCACTTTAGATCAAGTCACAGCATTTAAAACCAATATCACAGCAGATGTTTTTACCGCTTTGAATAGTTGGTTTGGTGCTTTCCCTGATGTTGATGGTGATGATGTTATTTATACTCTGATCGCTGACCTTAGTGATCAATTCTATTCTTCTCAAGGTGATGGTGTTACCAGTGTAAGAGGTGACTTCTACGCGTTGGATCAATTTGATCCACTGGATTCCATGGCCGTGAGCAGTAACTATCGCGATCTTATTATGATCGATAATAACCCCCAATCTGTTGATAGTCCTGGAGCAGCTGAACAAGCCGCTTTCCAATTGACTCGCATGATTAACTTCAATGCTGATGCAGATGAAGATGACTGGGTTGTTAATGGGCTTTCTGGACTGGGAGCATACATTGCTGGTTTAAAGGATGTTTCAGGTGATTTATCGGTATATACCAACAATAGTCTGACCCTCTGGGGCGATGTTGTTCCGGCACAGAGAGATTTCGATCATACCTTTATTTTTATGGAATATCTCTATGAGTATTATCTGACGACTGAAGCGGCTATGTTGGCTTTCGTGGCAGATGAAGCAAATGGTCTTGAAGGCTTAGCGAATCAAAATTTAGCTGATGCCTTTTCTGATATTTATAAAAACTTCTCCCTGGCTGTCCATCTGGATGGAAAAGTTGATGCTGACGCGGCAACTTTTGGTGGGGGAATGTACGATTTTGCCAATTTAAACATCGGCCATGGTGGTAGTATCGTTGACTGGGGTTTTACCGGTGGTGATTCACCCTACACAACATTTACTATGCGTGAAAATTCTGTCAGTTTCTATATCACAAATGGTGGAAAAGATGGACTATATTGGGCACCAGGTCTTGGCGATAATATAGTCTTTAATATCGATGACAATAGTGTCAGTAGGATCTTCCTCATGCAGACAGGTCCAATCGTGGATGGTGTTATTGCAGATTATGATCTAGCTGAATTAACTCTAAATGAGCAGAATATTGCCATGTCAGACTCTATTGGTGATTTCGACAGGCTAAACCCTGATACTACAATTGACTATAGAACCTATAGTCAACTTAATATGTTTGTTATCACCTATGATGCAGGTACTGCAACCGGTGGCGGTATAATAATGCATGATGTGTTGACTGCTCCTACTATGTTGGATTTAGGCGTAGCACAGTCAAACGTATTTCCAAACTATATCGATATCATGGGCTTCTCTGATTCTCGTATTTATGATGATGGTGGAATGAGACCCTATTATAACACCGATGATGATCCCACAACAGCAGAGCTTGAGGGTCCTGTTGCTCTAGTAACGAATGCTCTCGGTGATACTGTGGTGAATGAAACATTAGGGCATTTTTATATCCAAGATGTGTATTATACTGACGATTCAACCTCCACAGGAGCCTTTGCCTATCGTAGTAGTTTTGATCTCGGTGTTGGTGAAACTGCTTCGACGTTTAGTATCCTTGTTAAAGGTGAAAACGTTTGGGGTGGTCAAATTACCAGTTCAGCGACAGATGTCGTTGCAGTGATAGCACAACCCGATGAAGAAACGGTCCTCAGTTCTGCTGATCAGGATGTTCTGCTTAGGCTTTCACCTGAAGCGCTGAAAGAATCATCCTTGGTAACCATTATATCAGATGATGCTACATCGATTTTTATTACCACAACTAAAGAAAATAATGAGCTTCCCGTAAGTAGGATATATCAGGTTGGACGTGATGGCCAAACAATAGAGGGCTTGAACAACCTGACTTTAAGCTTTGACCCCAATCTTTTGGAGGGAAGCGATATTGTCAGTGTTTTTAGGCTTGAAAAGAACGAATGGATTGGACTTGATTCAGATGTTAATTATAGTTTGGGCGAAGCTACAATTGAGATAGAACAATTCGGAAATTATCAAGTCAGAAAGGGGGGAAGCGAACCTCTCACTTCCTTGCCAACTGAATATGCCCTACATGGCAATTATCCGAATCCATTTAATCCCTCAACCACGATTCGTTATGATATACCCAGTGCAGCTAATGTACAGGTTATGATCTACAATATATTGGGTCAGCAGATTTCAACGCTGGTTAATCAGGTACAAACGCCTGGTTATTACTCAGTACAGTGGAATGGTCTGAACGACAGCGGTATTCAGGTTGGTAGTGGATTGTATTTTGTACGTCTCATGACAGAACATGGTCAGTACAATCATAAAATGATTTACATGAAATAGGGTGGAGAAATGATAAAACTTACAAAAACACTCGTTTTAGTCCTGGTGGCAAGTCTTACTCTGTTCATGACTTCATGTGAGCGACCTATCACGGATATTCCTGAAGATCACACAACCGTTGCAGGTGAAATAGAAGCTGGTTGGCTTGCTTATGCCGGGGGTGACTTCGACATTGCTTTAGAACATTTCACAACAGCTGCTTTACGTAACGCTGCAGAGCTAGGTGCCTACAATGGCTTGGCCTGGTCCTACTTACACTTAGGATCATACAACACTGCGTTATCACAGTTTAGCTTTGTGAAAAATTTAGCACTGGAGCAAAATGATACAGCGCTTCTGGCTGATTCTTATGCTGGTGTGGCACTTATCTACGAAAACTTACGCTATGCTGGTGAGTTAAGTGGAGAAGAAACTGATCTGTTAAATGAATATGCAGATGCATCCATCGAGGCCGCAAACACTGCCCTTGAAATTGCTTCTGACTATTCAACCACACATGATCCTGCTCTCGATGCTGCTGTTTTAAATGATGTAGTTGCAAATTCATATTTCTATCTCCATTGGTATGGAAATGCACTGACCCATCTTATTGGTGGTGGTGACCTGACGATGGCGGATCTAAATACTGTCACCATTAGTCCTTACACTGTAGATTTTCAAATTTACCCTGTTCTCGATGATGAGACCGGAGCGATGACTCTGGAGCCTGTAACCATTGAATGGACCAGTGCCGAGAACTATGTAGACGGTGCAGCAGTAACAGGTATCTTTAGTATTTCTGGACTTACAGATGCAAATGATGGCGCAGCGACAGCTGACATTAATGTGATGAATGGAACAACAGTTCATTTTGATGAATCAAATGAATTTGCGAGTCACACTGAAACTATAGAAACCATGCAGATTAGCTATCCCCTGGATGACGGGGCAGCTATTCCCATCACCTTGTTGAAACTCAGTAAGGGTGGTATCTATGATATCACAAGCATTCAGATTCATGCTGAAAATTACCTTGAGAACTACAATGCGGATGGAACGATTTCAACAGATACAGTCATGGTCCAATTGGATTATGAGGGCGCGAAAGAAATCTTCCGTTTTGGCGATGGATACCCAGCTGAAATCAACCCTGCATTTGGCTCTGATTTCATGTATAACTACGTGTATCTAGCAGATTTGAATGCCGTAGGTGTTACCTTTGATATCACCTATAGCTATGCATATTATACGGGCACCTTTACAGTGACCGATAATTTCAATGCATTGTTGGCAAAAGTTTCAAGTTATTTGAACTGATAATCAAAAATCAATCAAGTGATGGAAATCACTGGATTTATTTAATAATGTGTTTAATGTACGACTCGTATAGAAACCAATTAAAGGAGGCAATCTAATGCGAAAAGTTACAATGCTGACGTTTTTGGCTCTCTTGAGTTTTAGCGCCCTGCTGGCCAATGAAGTTGTTCTTGGTTCAGGTGTTCAGGATGTTATTACAAAGGAAGCTATCGCACGTCAACCGAACGTTATCCCGGTAACCCCATGGTCTAACAAGACTATCCCAGCAAACCGCTTGGAAACTAAGGGTTTACATGGAGAGGTTCTAGAACCGACAAGTCAAAGTGGCGAACGCTTTGAATCAATGATCGATTATACAAACTTCCCAGATGGCCCTTATGGTGGATTTATCTTTGAAGGTACAGATTCAGCTTTAGTATGGTTTCGTCCTGCTACAGAATGTACTGTCAATAAGATTGATGTTCGCTTTAATTCCGATGGCGAGCTTGTAGGTGAAACTGTTTATCTACAGCTTTATTCCGTTAAAGAAACTTGGGTCGAAGGCCTTGGTGGTAACGGTACATATGATTTTAGCCAAGCTGATTATATATCTGGCGACAATGGTCCTCACGACCAGTTGCTATGGGAAGCTCCCATCAATGTTACTGAAGTCGGTATTAACACACAGTACGAAGTGAACCTCGCTGATTGGGGTGGTATTGTTGATGTTGGTTCCAATGACTTTATCGTTGTTATTGGTGTTCCTGAAGGTAACGGTGGCGGTGCTGATTTCTATTATAGTCAGTTCTGGAATGACCGCGGACAACATCATGGTTGGAAATATTATCATGGTGCTGCTGGTTGGAAATCCCGTTTTAACTTCATGTTTATGGCCACTGTAGATTATTATGGTGATCCACCACCATTTATCACAGACGAAACCGATCTTGATGATGTCTATTTCTCAGACGATCCAGGTCCTTACTCAGTCTCAGCTAATATCTATGATGTTGGTACTGCTACCTTTACTGGTGGTTTGACTGCTATTGAATTTCGTTATTCAGTAAATGGCGTTGCTGACACACTAGACCTTAGTGCTCAGATTCCTTCTGCTGATAGTATGTATACTGCTGAATTGACTGGCCTTGTTGTTGGCGATGTTGTAGATTATTCTTTCTATGCTGCTGATAATGGTGCTGATGATGTCGGCGGCATAATGCACGAAGCCACATCACCTCTTCCATTACTATTTAATGTTTTGGAAGCCAATCCACTCGCATCAATCCTTATAGTTGATGATAATACTGCCGGTGTTGCTGCTGATTATTGGGCACCAATCCTCGAAGAGGGTGGTTGGGTATTTGATTATTGGAATGTAGTGGCAAACGGTATACCTACTGCTGGTATCCTGGCAAACTACCAGACTTTACTCTGGGCCCAGGGAACTGCAACAGGTGGTATCCTTGCTGATTTCGGTATGGATGATATCCTCATCGCTCCATTCCTGGATGCTGGTGGAAATTTCTTCCTCTCTTCCTCAGATTACATGGGTATCGTTGAAGATAATTTTTCTGGCGAATGGCTCAGTCCTACATTGAGTACCTTCCTACCTGGCTATCTACATGTCTCAGATTATGTTTCTGATGCTAACGTTGGTACCGTAAGTGAGCTATCTGATGATACTCTCTATACAGGTGTTGCTGGATCATTGATCTCCGATGATTATGCTGACGTTGAATTTGAAGTTAATCCTGGCGCGATTGGTTTTAGCAATTGGGCTGATGAAGCAAATGCAACCTCTGATGCAGAAGTTGCTTTTATGGTTTATAGTAATTACCTCGATGAAGACTGGGTTGAAGCTGGTGTTCTTTATGATGGTACTTATAAGACTGTATTTCTTCCTTGGCAGTTTGAAGCTATCGTTGATGATGCCATTCGTTTTGACGTAATGGCTAACATCCTCAGCTTTTTTAATGAGCTTGCTACACCTAAAGTCAAGTATGATGGTGGTGATCGCTATGCTCAGGGAACTGGCGCAGGCGATGTTGTTGTATTAGGTTCAGCTACTGATGGTGATGGAACGATTGTCTCCATGTCAGTTGACTATACTCTTGATGGTGGAGCTAACTGGTTATCCGTTGCGATGACAGCCGGTGAAGCTGCTATACCTGCACTTGCCATTGGTGATACTGTTTCCTTTATGGTTACTGCCACCGATAATGATGGCCTGATCGGTAAATCTAATACCATTAATGTATGGAAAATCGATTTTACACCTGCTGCAGATGTTCTGTATGTTGGTGACGATTACTATACATGGTACTATGCAGATGACTATGATGCTGCTAATTATGCACGTACTCAGACTGCAGCCGCTGCCGCAAGTTTGACCATCCAATATTATGATCTAGATGAGCTTTTCCTCATGGATACTCGCTCTATTCTTAACCAGTATAGCGCCGTTATTTGGAATGCTTATGCTGATTGGGATGGCGCTTATATGCCAGTAGCCTCTTTTGACAATCCATTGACTGGATATGTCGCAAATGGTGGCGAACTGCTTTATAGTTCAGAAGAAATGATTGGAACATGGTTTGATTGGCCACAATATCAGGATTTCATTGCTGGTGACTTCATGTATGATGTCTTGAATGTCAATTGGGCTGCCAATGATTTTGGGTTGGATTCTACAATCACAGATGCAACTGGTGATTTTACAGAAGGTCTAGGTAACTTTAATCTAGAATCTAGTAACTTTGCTTTTGGCAACATGAATGACCTTTGTGATCCTATCACATTCTGGGGTGGCGATTACGCTTCAGGTCCATTCACGAGTTATGAAGGTGTTCTTGGCTGGGGCGAAAACCCAATGTCATCTCAGACACCTAACACCTTATTCCTAGCTTTCTCAATGATGATGATGCCAGATGATATCTACGCATCATTCATGAGTATGTGGTTTGGTGGTGTTGCTGTTGATGAACGTACTTCACTACCGACTGAGTTTGCCTTAGCTAATAACTATCCGAACCCATTCAATCCAAGTACGACAATTGCTTTTGATGTTCCTGCATCAAGCCAAGTAATGATCACAGTATATAACGTTCTAGGTCAGAAAGTTATCGACCTTGTAAACAGTGACTATGCTGCTGGTGCTTATAATGTCGCATGGAATGGCGTTGACGCTGCAGGTACTCCTGTATCATCAGGTCTTTACATGTACAAAATGACTGCCGGTAACTTCACTGCTACCAGCAAGATGCTTTATCTGAAATAAACGTCAGATATATGTTTTAAAAAAAGAGGCTGCCTTCGTGCAGCCTCTTTTTTTTGTATGTGGATTACCTTCGTTCTCGCAAAGACCATCTTGTGTCTTCGCGAACGACTGCAAGAAGTGTGGCGATCCCTCCGTGTCATTCCATGAACAAATTATTGCAAGAGATTGCCACGCACTATGTGCTCGCAAAGTCGGGTATTTAGAACATGTACAACCCCACTATTTCTATCGCAATAGGCGAAAATTACATTAGTTTTTTCCGAACCAAACCTTTTGGAGTAGTAATACCATTTTCAGTTCCAAGTGGCACATGCAACGTGTCATACTTCGAGAGCCTCAGCAAGACACTCAGAATCGTCTCCCTGAGGTGGTTACTGAGCTGGGTCGAAGTGCTCTCGAAGGGTAATTTCCCATCCCTTTTTTGGGGGACATCTTGAACTGAAATTGGTATAACTCCTGAGAATCGCTATGAAAGGCTTTCGTGAGCAATCAGAAATTCATCTTGTCTAGAACTCTTCTACTCCTCCTCTTTTTATTCAATGGTTTACAAGCAGGAATAACAGGAACCATTTCCGGTACTATTCAAGATGAAATATCTGGAGAACCATTGGAAGGTATTCAAATAGTGCTGGTAGGAACTACCAAAGGCGCTATTTCAAATGCCCAAGGTGAGTTTATCATCGTGAATCTCCAACCTGGTACCTACGACTTACAATTTCAGTTCATCGGATACTCCCTACACATTCAAACCGGCGTATCCATTCTGGTGGATATTCAAACCCGCCTTCACATCAACCTAAAACCCTCTGTGATTGAGGGGGAGCGCGTTGTGGTTGAATCTGAGCATCTTGGGGTCGTTAAAAACCTGACCTCCACCACTCGCTTTATTTCCACGACCCAATTGGATGAACTCCCCGTACAGAATTACCAGGAGTTGGTTGAAATGCAACCCGGTGTGGCAGCTGGCCATATACGCGGAGGGCGAAAATCCGAAGTCCTTTACCTGGTCGATGGAATTCCCATTCAAGAAGTGATCGAAGGCCAGGTCGGTTCAGAATTACCCAATACCGCAATCATCGATATATCAGTTCAAACAGGTGGATTCAATGCCGAATATGGTGATGCCATGTCTGGTGTGGTTAACATCTTGACCAAAGAAGGTCAGGAAACTGTTTTCAGTAAAGTTCAATTTAATGTTATGGACAATTCAGCCGCTTATGATCCTTTTGTCTCACAGTATGCCGGTCAGGAGTATAAATTGGATATGGCGCTAGGTGGCCCTGTCCCATTCACCTCTTTCTCGTATTTTGTTTCTGGTGACTATAGTGTTCCCGTTTCTCGTACTTTGCAGGAGAATTTTGGAGTACGCCGAATCATCATGTCTGACCCCAATAGCAGTGGAGCAATTAATCTTACTGGAAAGCTAAGTGGACTCATGTTGTCCAATACCTTGAAACTATCGCTGCAGGGTATATTTTCAGGTCAGGATTGGACGGAATATGACCATCTATGGAAATACAATCTGACAGGACTGCCAGAGCGTCAAAAGAGGAGCATCCGCTCTAGCTTGAGTGTGAGCCACACTTTGACGGCCCAAATGTTTTACGAAATAAATTTCAGCTATTTTGATGTGCTTAAATCTATTCTTGGTTCATCCCAGGCGATTGATGCCATACCAGCTGTTTCAGATTCTGGATATGTGTTAGAGGGGCAATTCCCTTGGTGGATGGATCATCAGGAGGTTCATCTCTTTAGTAGTGGGGCTTTGACCAATCAAGTAAACACATCCTTACAAATAAAATTTGGTTATAATTTTACCCAGTACCAACTCTATAAGCGGAATGTCATGCGTCGCGATGTGGGAACCTGGAGTGGCGGATATCCCATATATCTTACTTATGATAGTGAATATGAATACGACCCACGTAAGGGTGCTGTTTATATCCAGAGCAAGTATGAGAAGGACAACCTGGTCCTGAATACTGGTCTACGATTAGATGTATTCGATCCGAGAGCCAGTCGACCCGCCATCGAGATTGCTCAAACCGAAATAGACGATTCCTGGGTGGTCGATACAGTAGGTGTCGCTGAAGCAAGTATCAAAAAGAGCATCAGTCCCCGAGTTGGTTTTGCCTGGATTATGGAAGATGGGACGAAATTTCATGTCAACTATGGCTACTTCTTTCAGATGCCTGCTTTTGAATATCTCTATGCCAATCCAAACCTGAACATTGCCAACGGCTTTGCACCCCTTGGTGATGCCGATCTAGAACCATCCCTGACCCGGGCCTGGGAGTTTGGTTATCTTCAGCCCATCGGCCAGAATTGGTTTATCGATATGACCATGTTTAATAAAGATGTCATCAACCTTATTGATTCAAACACACTGCTGGTACACGATGCCGAATATTCACAGGAAGGCTATACACAATATGTAAATATTGGTGGTTCCTACATCCGAGGAGTTGAGGCATATCTGAGTGGAACCATAGGCAAGCGGATTAAAGCAAATATAGCCTATACAATCATGCAGGCGAAGGGGACTTCCTCTCACAGTCTCGATGCCTTGTTATCGGATACTGAGCTGTATCCTCGGGGCCAGGTTTTATATCCTCTCAGTTGGGACCAGCGACACACCGTAGTCACAAATCTAGATCTTAAACTTACAACTTGGGCTAGCCTTAATGTCATGTATCGCTATAATTCTGCCCTTCCTTATACCCTTGATCTAGGTGCCTATACACAACCTAACAATGAACGCATGGACCCAACCAGTGATTTGAATATTCGGATCAATGGACGCCATAATTTGGGTAAACGACTCTCATTTACCTCTTTCTTTGAAATGACAAATGTTTTGGACAGCCGTAACAATCTGTGGGTTGATTCTCAAGGCTGGATAGGTGGTGAGTTGGCTGATCCAGGTGCCTGGAATCTTGGACGACGGATTAGACTGGGAATTGGAATGAAATTATGACCTCAAAATTCTTTGGTGTTCCAAAACAAAACAGGGCTGACTTTAAAATGATCTCACCACAATCCAGGAGCCGCATTCTTGTTGGAATAATTTCAATTCTCATGCTTTCCCTCATGTCATGTTGGGATCGCCAGGAGCTTGATGTCAGTGGACCCGAGATGCCCCGTTATGAATTATTTGGGGAAGTGCGCTATGTTGGAGATGGGTTACTGGTAGCGGGCCTGGATATCCAGATCACCCAAATCGAAGTTTACCAGGGAGACGCTCTTGACCCCATGTTTACAACTACAGATTCTGCAGGGGCCTATTCATTTCCTGAATTGTTTCGTGGTCGCTACCGCCTGCGTATCTCGCAGGAAAATCTGATTATCCATGAGCAGGATGTTGGGCTGATTAACTTTGCAGATCGAGAGTATAATGCGGAGGTCCCACGAGCGATTCAATTGATCCAACAAGAAATAGATTTTGCGTCAGGGGAAGAGGTTAGAGGTTTGAGTCATGTTGACGAGAGTCCTTTAGCTCTGACCTATTGGGATGGTCAAGAGGTCTTACGAAAATCGCTCACCAATACTGAAATTACACCAACCGTGAGGAGTCACTGGCAACATAGTGGCTTAGCAGATCGCGGAAACGGGGAGTATGCAAGTATCCGTCGCCAAATTGATACAACCATTGTTGATGGGAGCATTCGGATTGGTTCTCCACAATATTATATGACTCTTTTTGATGCGACAAATGAAACCCAATCTGCCACATCCATTACGCTTACTGGTGAACATTTAACAGAGAGATATGATTATTCAGGGTATTGGTCGCTCAGAAAAAACTTCATGGGTCAAAAATCACTGTATCAGTCAGATCTGCAGGGGAATACCCAATTGTCAATCCCTCTGGCTGGCAATCAGGCTGGCGTTTACAGTTTCGTTCAAAATGATACCGCTTTTTGGACAGTCGATACAGCCGCTGCCACGCTTTGGCTTGGCACCCTATCAGATTCCCTCTATGGTAGGCTTAGCTATAAGGTCTTCGATATGGCTGATTCAATGGTTACAACGAGTAATTATAACCCCGTCAAGTTTCTGGCTCCCTATGGTGACACAGGAATGTTTATTGCCCGACGGAACGGTGTTTGGTCAGCTGAAATTATCGGGAAATAATCGCACAACCACTGGAAAACCCGTTTCACCCCGTCATTGCGAAGGAGTAAAACGACTGCGGCAATCTGTCATTTTTTGCGGTGGGTTAACAACGAACCAATCTCAGTTTAAAAGAACTTCAATCAGTAATGGGACGTAATGCTGTATTAAGTTCCAAAATCTCCATGTTATGATGAAGTAGCGGTTACCATTATTCTGTATCTGTGCCAATCTGTGCCAATCTGTGCTGATCTGTGGCTAAAAAGATTTCCACTTTATGACGAATCTGAACTGAAATTGGTATAGGACATAGATAGCCGCGTCCTGTGGACTCGCGAAGACGAAGTCGACTCTTGTTGGAGATTCTTCACAATCGTTCAGGACAACAATCACTGGACATTCTTCTGGTTTATATGGATGAGATAAATCAGTAACTTTTGATCACACCCTCGATAAGCATTTTATTCAATACCGATTCAATTAGTTTAAACGAAACTTAGGAGTCAGATTTGTCAACAGTCGCAGCTATCGGATATGTAATAGGTATCTTCGTATTTGCTTTAATTATGCGGTGGAAGAGGCGACAAATCCAGAACAAGAATCAGGCCCAAGCCTAGCTCAATTCTACAAAATCAGAAAAGGAAACTTGAAATGATTAATACCATTTGGATCGTACTGATGGCCGGCGGGATACTCGTAGCAGCCTTCCAATGTTTGGGCCTCGACTATAGCAGTGCCGAAGGGTTAATGATGGCTCCAACCCTTGTCCCCCTAACTGATCTGACCAAAGGACTTTTCTCATCTGCCAAGGCTGCTGTGAACCTGGCTATGGGACTCATTGGAATTATGGCCCTCTGGCTTGGACTCATGAAAATTGCTGAAGAATCTGGCCTGGTTAAAATATTTGCTCGCGCCGTTCGTCCAGTCATGATTAGACTTTTCCCAGATGTTCCTCCTGAACACCCCGCCATGGGAGCCATGGTCATGAACATTGCCGCCAATATGCTTGGCCTGGGTAATGCTGCAACACCTCTGGGCTTGAAAGCCATGCAAGAACTTCAGAAATTAAATAAGGTCAAAGATACTGCTTCCAACGCCATGGCAACCTTCATGGCCCTAAACACCTCTTCAGTTACCTTTATTCCAGCTACAGTGATTGGAATTCGGGCAGCCGCCAATGCCTCCAATCCTGCTGAAATTATTGGACCGGTCATTTTAGCCACAGGTGTTTCTACGACCGTCGCTATTATCATGATTAAACTGCTTCAGAATCTTCCGAAATACCGTCTGGTTGAACCAGATGTAGAGGAGGTCTGATATGTTCCAGGGACTGATTAATGGCGTCTCAGCAGTTGCGATCCCAATCCTCATTTTGGCTATTGTTGGCCATGGCTGGTATAAAAAAGTAAAAGTGTATGAAGTCTTTACATCTGGAGCCAAAGAAGGGTTCGATGTTGCTATACGAATTATCCCCTTCCTGGTTGCTATTCTGGTTGCCATCGGTGCGTTTCGGTCATCTGGTGCTCTGGATTTAATTACAGGCTTGTTATCACCCATGACCTCTTTGATTGGCATGCCAGGGGAAGTGATCCCTATGGCTCTTATGCGTCCACTCAGCGGGAGTGGTGCCATGGGAATTGTTTCAGAGTTGATTAATACCTATGGAGCCGACTCTATGATTGCCAGAATTGCAGCTGTTATGGAAGGGTCCACAGAGACAACATTTTATATTCTAGCTGTGTATTTTGGCTCTGTCGGGGTTACAAAAACCCGTCACGCCTTACCGGCTGCTTTAACCGCCGATCTTGCAGGCATTATTGCTGCTGTGGTTGTCACTCAAATGGTTTTTGGCTAACGCATTGATACTGTTTTGTAATTGTTTCACATAGCAATTGATCTTGCAATATTAAGCAATGGAAAGTACAATAATTCTAACTGTAAATGAGCTGTATGAAGCTCTGCGTAAGCGAAAGGATAATGTATGAAAAAAATGGTCGCCATAGTCCTGATCAGCGCCTTTTCAATAGGTCTGTTTGGAGCAAATATTAACAATACTACCGATCGAGTCCCCGCGGCTCTGACAAAGAATTATGAACCTCGTGGCGAGGAAATTGTTCCAGTAATGGGACAGGGAAACACTACATCAGGTTTACGTGAAGGTGCTGGTGTGCTGGTTGATTCATCTCAAAATGGTTATGGCCTCTTAATTTCTGAAACCAACCCCATATCCATTAATCCTTATGATCATGACCAAGTTACCATGGCATATCGCCAATACACTGATGGGGTTGCTTCAGGCTCTATTGGAATGGCCTATTCTGAGGATGCTGGTGTAAACTGGTGGACTTCCTCCAATATAAATTTTGGTTTGAATACTGCTGGTCGCTATCCCTCTATCCTAGCCAGTGAAGACTTTCCCATTGTCTTTTGGAATGAATATGGTGGTGGCGGTGGTGATTACGAAGGTCGTGCATATTATAGTTTTGATGAAGGCAACTATGGTGGCGGATACTGGTATCCAGTCATTGATATTCATAACAACCCTTCAGCCAATGATTCATGGATTGTCGTCCCGACCCAGAATGAAGATGCAGACGGTAATTATATCATAAATGCCATCGTTTCTGATTGGTCTGGGGAGCGCGATAGACTGCACTTCAGAGCTGCGACAAATGGTGCCTGGAACGGAACTGAATTATCAATTTCTTCGGCCTTTTCAATTGTTCAAAATGCCCGTGATTTTCTTGCAGAGTATGATGATGCGGGAGATATCATCAATTACACCGCCAACGGAAACATGGATATCAACTCAGAGGGTACTGGCTACTTTGTCACTGCCTCCTATTGGAATGATACTCTGGACATTGCTAATCATACGCTATTTACAAAAAAGACCAGTGACTATGGAGAGACCTGGAGTAACTGGTTTCACATTTCTGATGAAACATTAAATAATCATTTCTGGGATGTTTTTCCAGATAGTATCCCGGATTCCGAAAACCCTGGTGAATATTCAAGTTTGGCTCCTGGTTGGACACCTTTTGTAGGGTATGATCTTGAAGTCTACACCGATGAAGCGGGTGGTCTCCATGTGATGGCGCCAATGCTGCCATCTGCCGGCGGGTTTGTATATCCTGGTTGGTCTTATGAGAATGGTTTGTATCACTTTTATGCAGCAGATGATGTTTTTGCTGCCTCAGGTGGAGAGTTCATACCTCAGATCAGTTTCCTGGGTAGCATGCAACTCGGCTGGTTGTCAGATACACCAGACTGGTCTGGAAATGTTGTAAGTATGGCTTATGATTTAACCTATACAGATGTTCTCTATGCTTCATACCACACTGTTTCTGATACAGTGACAATAGATGGAAGTTATTATTCTTATGTGGATATTATGGGCTCATACTCAGATGACAATGGGGCTACCTGGACAGATCCTGAGAATATGAGCAATACCCAGGATCCCAATCTGGATGAGACCCATCCTCACCTCAATCGCTTTGCCGATGCAGGTCATGTATATATGATGTATCAAATGCCTGATTATCTGCAGCAGACAGTAACTCCAGCAGCCGGCGAAGAGCCCGGAACAGCAGACTATTTGAATCATGTCTATTATATGAATTATGATTTTGATCCTATCGTTTCCATTGATCAAGCATCCACTCAGCCAGGTGACTTTCGCCTGAATGAAAATTATCCCAACCCCTTTAATCCCAGCACAGTGATCTCTTTTGAGCTTCCTGCAAGTGGGATGGTAACGCTTACTGTTTTTGACATCACTGGACGTCAGGTTGAAACAATGCACCAGGGTGTCCTGAGTGCCGGACAACATGATTTCTCATTCAGTGGTCAGGGTTTGGCCAGTGGTACCTATTTTTATCGTCTGGATTCACAAGGATTTCAGGATGTTAAAAAGATGCTTCTGATCAAATAGACGGCTTCTCGTTATTCTAAAAGAGGCCAATACATCGTTGGCCTCTTTTTGTTTTTTCGCCCCTTTATCTATAATATTAAATGATGGGGTTGTGTGTGCAGGGAGATTACATGAAACACATCTGGTTAAAAATTGGTTTAGTATTCATGAGTGTCACGATGGCATGGTCAGCAACAGTTGGGACGATCTCAGGTCGTATCACAGATGCAAGTAATGGTGAACCCATTATTGGTGCTCAAGTGATGATTACCGCCTTGGGGTTGGGGGGCTCAACCGATTTTGAAGGTGAATATTATATCCAGAATATTCCTGTAGGCATGCACACCGTCCAGATTTGGATGATCGGGTATGCCAAAGTTACGGTGAACGATGTCGGTGTGGTGATGGATCAGACAACACCAGTGGATATTGCATTAGAAGAAGAAATTATCGAGGGCCAAGAGGTAACCGTAGTTGCTGATCGTCCCCTTGTTGAAAAAGATGTAACTGTCAAAAAAATGGTCCGAACGGCCGATGAAATTCAAAACTTGCCGGCACGAAGTCTGTCTGAAATGCTCATGCTGCAGAGTGGTGTTATACAGGTAAAGAGCGCTGAATATGGAATTCCTGGCCTTGAAGACAGAGGTATCGAAGAAATTCATGTACGCGGTGGTCGATCCGGTGAAATCGGATACACCATTGATGGAATGTATATCGAGAATCCTATATATGGCGGTAAAGGTGCTGGTAGCCGCCTCAATACCCACGCCGTTCAAGATCTGATCACCCAAACAGGTGTGTTTAGTGCCGAATACGGCGATGCCATGTCCCAGATCGTAAATATAATCACAGCCATTGGTGGAGATAAGTATTCAGGATCTTTTGAATTCCAAAGAAGTGACCTGGGAGCACTCAGCTCTGAACAGGATCGACTCCGTAATTATCAAAAATATGTAGGCGCATTATCGGGTCCAGTGATTCCTGGGTTGAAAAAATTAACTTTTCATATTTCTGGAGATTATACCAATAGCGCATATAGGGTTTTAAAATTTGATGATACCGTTTACCTGGAAGATGATCCGGGGAACCTCATCAATCGGGAAAATCAAGTGCATTGGTTGGATCGATATGCTGGCTGGAGATCTTTTGGGTATGATCGTACCTATGATGTATTTACCAGGTTGCATTGGAAGATGAATAACTATAAACAAATGAATTTTACCTATTGGGTTGTCGATTCTGAATTCAAAACCTACGATCAATGGAATCAATTTTTTGACGAGAGTAAAAACGTTAACCATAGTTCCTCGCAACGCTACCATATCGAGTTTCGTCATCAACTCAATGAGAAAACCTATTATACAATCAGTGGTTCTCGATTCTCCCAACAGATTGAGATCAATGTTGAAGATGGCGATATGGATGGTGACGGCTATCCAGATTGGCTGGAGTATAAATCTCTCACAGAAGCACGTGGTTTTCACAATGGTGTTGATTACGAAGGGGAGTATGAGATTCCTTATGTTCACGATAAAAATTTTGGACCAGGTATTTCAATTCCCAATGATGGCCTTGATACTTTAAGATATGAATCATGGGGACCTGGTGGTTTACGGACCATGATTACCTATTATTGGAGAAGTCCGGGAGCCAGTGGCGCCACTTATGATTCCTCCCGTCAGCATATCATCGTTGGCCATGGGGAAGAGATTCGCATCTATCCAAATGATCGGATCACGATTGAAAAAGATTTCCTAGATGAAGTTTATGATGGTACCGGTACACTTGTTTCATCACGGAAACTATCCAATGGGAACTTGATTATCCCATTGATGGAATATGAATATGTGGACAATGACGGAAAAAATCAGATCTGGCGATATGGTGATGATTTAAGAGAATTTATTACAGAGGGGCAATATACCGCTCCTCGAACAATGAGTTATCCAGACTCTACCTATGAATTATACACGACTCAGGGGAGCATGAGCGCCGATGAGTTCCAAGCTGTAAGAGACTCTCTCTATTATCTCTTTAATGAATATATCTCAGTCGGGTCAGATCGCTATCGTAGCTTTACAAAATCCGTTACCGATGAGCTCAAATTTGATATTACTTCAAAAGTAACCAAGCACCACCAATTACGAGGTGGAATTGACCTTAAAAGACATCTAATTACTTATAATGAAGTTCAGCTGCCCTACCTAGTTACGCCATATTCAGAGATTTACGGAATTCCCCTGGATTCCCTGGATGAAGACAAATCAGTATTGGAGCGATTCATCTATGGCAATGGCGAAAAATCACCCATCGAAATTGGTGCCTATCTTCTGGATAAAATTGAATATCCATGGATGACCATTAATGCTGGTATTCGCTTTGACATTCAGAATTCTCTAGACAGTTCCTGGGCAGACCCCAAAAATAAGTCCTCTGGTGAAGTTCCGACTGAGTGGAATATCCTTTGGTCGCCTCGTCTCAGCATATCTCACGTGATCACAAATAAGGCAACTTTCACTTTTGGGTATGGTCGCTATTATCAGAATCTTAATTATCGTAATATTTACCTGAATAATGACAATGATCTCACCACCCCATCCCCAATTGTTGGTAACAGTCACGTTCAAGCCGAAAGTGTCACCGCCTACGAATTTGGATTGAATTGGGAATTTGTAGATTTTTGGAAATTTAGCATGGTTGGCTGGTCCAAGGATTACTCTGATCTTGGTTCTACGGAGCGGGTGGATGCCTTTCCATATAGCTATTCAGTCATTGTGAATTATGATTATGCAACGGCTGCTGGATTAGATTTTCAGCTCATTAAGCAGGGTGGCACTGCCTGGTCCACTGTGATTCAATATACCTTGTCCAGAGCGACTGCTAATCGGGCAGATCCATGGGAAGGGTATCGATCTTCAGATACTGAAGAGTCCATGCCTAAAAAAGAAGTCTTAATGAACTATGATCGGACCCACAACCTCACCATTACTGGCGGGTATAAGTTCAATAAGAATAATTCACCGCGGCTATTCAATGTCTATCCCTTGAACCGAACCTCCTTACATTTGACTCTGGTAGCTCTCTCTGGTGCACCCTACACACCTTGGGATATCAATTTAGAACGACCAGGTGCTACAAACTCAGAGCGCATGCCCTGGTTTGTTGAAACCAACCTGGCAGCCCGCAAAACGTTCAGTATTGGACTCTTTGATTACTCGTTGGGTCTCATCGTGCGCAATATTTTTGATCGAAAGAATGCAATCGACATTTATGCGGAAACAGGTGCCCCCGATATGCCAGGAACCCAAGCCGAGGAAGCTATTAAAGCAGGATCAATTTCTTCCACATTCTATGATAGGCCGCAATATTATTCTGAACCGAGGCAGATCGACTTGACTATTAAAGTGAATTTCTAGGTGATATGATGAAAAGACTAATTATTTCTGTAATTGCAATGCTACTGATTGTCCCCACTTGGCTATCAGGTAAAGAACCCAATGCTCGCCCAGCATCTAGTCTGGGAAAAACTTCAGCCTTTGACCCTGTCCTAAATAGGGGGCGTGGCTATGTCAGTAAGGGTGAATTACAATTTGCCACCCATAATTATGGCAGTTTTATTGAGTTCGAAGACTACAGCTCACCCTCAGGTCTCTATAAAGGCTACCAATACATTTCAGATGTTTCTTTTATCCTCGGCGTACCAGGAAGAGATGGCAATGGAGATGCTACACCCTGGGCCATGCGTCCTCCTTATGATGCAAATGATAAATATTTTAAAACAGATAGCCTGGTATACTGGGGCTCCACTGTTTCTGAGTCATGGTTTGACCGTGTCTCAGACAAAAAACAGGTGGATTGGGAGTCAGTAGAGAATCATTACGGAAACCTCCACAGTGGCGATGTGCTTGCCGGTGAGATATATGGTGGAATTTATACAGATACAGGAGACCCTTATCCGCTGCTCGCCTCAAGTGATATTCCTGATTCCTGGCCCATGCGATTTAATGATGATACTGGTCAAGATGAACGGACCTGGCCTGGAGATTGGGCTGTTATTACAGATCAATCCTCACCTGCCTATGGTCAGGAAATCGTTGGTCGGCATATCGGTGATCAGGATATATATATGGAGTTTGATGATCGTGTAGCCGTTCGCGACGAAGACTTGACCCAGGGTTATCCTATGGGCATGCATGTCACAGTCAATGCCCACTCCTATGGACGTTCTTATGCTGAGGATATTGCCTTTTTTACCGTGGAAATTGTCAACGAATCCTATAAAGGCTTCCCCATGGATACAAATGGTGACGGTTTACCTAATGTAACCTGGATGCCAGTTACCGCTGATGATGGGAGTGTAACTTACGAGTTACTCGATCGTAATTATACTGGGACACCTGGTACAATGGGTGATGATGGAAAGTATGGTTTTGATTATGAAGGTGTCTACGGTGGTTTTTACTTTGATGTGGACTCATATTCACGTCTGGAAAATGGCGCCTATACAGGACGATCCCATGATGATGATATGATGGCTTTCGACACCACTTATGACATGGCCTATATCTGGGATTGGGATGACAATAGCAATGGTGCTCGCAATCTAGCTTATTCAGCACTAAAACTATTAGATACACCGCTTGCCTCAACCGATCTTGATATTGATGGGGATGGACTCACTGATATCAATGAGGGTGAGGCACTCGGACTCACGGACTGGCATTGGTTTGACTGGTACAAAAGACCTGGTGTTTTGAGAGATGAAACAGCAGGCTCCAGTTGTGATGGCTATGCAGGTTCTGCTGATTGCCCAGGAGCGATCGACAAAGAAAGTATCATGTTTGCCATTATGGCAGGTGATACCTCTTATGTAAGTGCCGGCAATCGTAATTTTAAGGATTGGGAGTGGCGCGGACTGTCAGGGTCAACACCTAACCCACTAAACTCCTTCTATCGGGATTGGTATTTTCATCCCGCATTGGATGGAAGCATAAATCCCCATTTCGATTCTCTTGAAGGTCTTTTAGATGAGAGTGCCCAGGATGGAACCGAAGGATTGGACTGTGTCTTTATGATGTCAGCGGGTCCTTTTGACTTGGGTGTGGGGGATACAACCTATTTTTCCTTTGCCGTGATCATGGGTGACCCACCAAATAACACAAAGACCTTCGATACTCCTCCTGATTTGGCGAAGAATGCTGAGATGGCCCAAATCATGTACGATTTAAAATATCAGGGTTTCTCACCTCCCGATGCACCGACGGTTTCAGCGGTAGGGAATGATGAAGAAATAACCCTTTATTGGGATTCGAAAGCAGAAGACTCGCAAGACATTGTGACCGGTGTTCCAGATTTTCAAGGTTATAAAATTTATCGATCCACAGATGGTGGGCAAACGTGGGGAAATCCGTATACAGATGTCATTTATAATACGGCTGGTCAGGCTGTTGGATGGCACCCACTGGTTCAGTATGATCTAACCAAGGATGAAGAAGCCGCTAGAGGATATCGGACAGATCGAGATTATAGCGGACCAGATCCAGTCGCTCCCTGGTTTAGTTTAGGTACTGATTCAGGACTGGAACATCGATATATCGATCGAGATGTAACCAACGGTGTGACTTATTCCTATTCTGTCGTTGCCTATGATATAGGAATTGATAGTGTCGGTCAATATACCAATACAGACCCTGACAATCCCTGGGACCCCTTGGAATCTTTGGAAAACTTTAAGGGAAATAGCCCTTTACTGCCACAATTTGTGACTGTGACCCCAGATGCACGCCCAAGCAATGCACCTGTATCCTGGTCTATTGAAAAAGCTGATTGGACGGTTGGAAATGGTGAAGTCGATGTGATACCAACCAACCCTGGTCAAGTAGAAGTGAATTCCAGTACCTACTATATAACAATGGAAGCAGATCCTGAATGCTATACGGATGACTGCGATAACCCCTACTATCATCTCAACCCAACCTATACCGTTATGGATAGTTCTACTGGAGATACGATCCTGGCCGATTTAAAGCTAGGCACTTCAACCATGTTCTCTGATGTTTGGGGAGGTTTTCAATTCTATCTCGAGAATTATAGTCAACCTGGTCTGGATACCATACTCTGGCAGGACAAACCAAAAAGTGAATCTCCATTTTATAAGCCAGAATTCTTGGTGAATGAGAATAGGGTTTCTGCAAATTATGAACTTCACTGGGATTGGGAAAATCCGAATTCGGATATGGCCAATCGTGACCTTCCATATAGAGTGTTCAACACATCCTTGGGGGAGGATATCAATCAGAATGATATTTTTGATGATGGAGAAGATTTTAATAATAATGGGGTGATGGATGACTACCGGGAAGTTTATGTCGTCACTATTGGTGGGGATCGTGATAGCTCACCCGATAATGTGAATTTTCCATTCTTTAAGTCTGGAGCCATCATCAACTTTAGGGAAGATCATCTCCCCGGGCTTAACTTGGCCGATATTGAAGAGAACTCCTGGAAACTTCTCTTTAGATGGGATACAAGTGGTGCGGGCCAACCAAATGCAAGACATCCAGAAACAGGCGATATCATGCACATCAAAATGAACAGACCCTTCGAAGATGGGGATATGTTTACTTTTCGGGCGACCAGTGTTTCAAATATGAATGAAGTGAGTTCCAGCGATCTTGAAAAAATCAGGGTTGTGCCAAATCCGTATATTGTAAGTGCTGATTGGGAAACTGACATTAACCATAAGAGTATTCACTTTACCCATCTGCCTGATGAATGTGTGATAAAAGTGTTCACGTTGACCGGCGAATTGGTATACACCATTTTGCATAATGACATCTTTTCTGGACAGGCTGAGTGGAATTTGCGGACCATGAATCGCCAGGAGATTGCGCCTGGTTTGTATGTCTTTGTCGTGGAAACCCCAAATCTTGAAAAATACGTCGGCAAATTTGCCGTGATTAGATAGGAGGTATGATGAAAAACTTAACAATCAATAATGCCTTCTTGAGAATTTTTAATAGTATTAAGCTAGCCAGGAGTATCATTGTTGCGACACTGGCCCTGGTCATTCTGAACCCAAGTGGTATTTATGGTCAGGATACTCAGCAGGATTCTATAAACACAGTGTACCCAGGAGATGATTTCTCCAAAGTGGCTACATCTATCGCTCAGTTCTTAAAGTTGGAGTATGGTGCACATGGAGCCGCCCTGGGTGGCGCATACACAGCCCTGGCCAGTGGACCTGTTGCCATGGCTTGGAACCCTGCCGGTATAGCCACATCCACAGGACCGGAATTGTATATGAGTAACAATCAGCTTTATGCTGGTATTGAAAATAGTTTTTTGGGCTTCACCATGCCTTTAGGGAGTGGTAATACCATCGGACTCGTCGCCCAATATATGAATTCAGGGGATATGGAAGTCACAACACTGGCTTTCCCCGATGGAACCAAAGAGTATTTCCAGGCCACTAGCCTGGCGCTTGGTTTTACCTTCACCAGACAATTAACAGACCGACTTGCTGTGGGGTTAACCTCCAAGTTGATTCGCGAAACCATTTATCGCGAGACGGCCAGCACGGTTGGTTTTGATATTGGGTCCAAATTCGATCTAGGGATTTATGGCCTCATGCTAGGGATGTCAATCCAGAACTTTGGATTGGGTACCCGCTTTGATGGTCCCGATTTAAATCAATCCATCGATATCAATGATGATTTGCAAACCAGCCCGGAATTAACAGCGCGCCTGCTCACCCAGGAATGGCCACTCCCTCTGATATTTAGAGCAGGGTTACGTATGGATGTCTTGGGCGGCAATAGCCCATGGTTCCCCACACCTTATCAAAGACTGAGCTTCTTATTTGATGCCAATGATCCTTTTGATTCTGTTTTGAGGGGAGCGATTGGGGTCGAATATGCCTGGGATGATATGTTGTTCTTACGCGGTGGCTACAAGTTAAAGTATGAGTGGCCTGTAAAGTATGATATCTATGCTATTGAGTATAATGATGAGTATGATCTCACAGAAACCTATATTGATTGGAATAACAATGGTCATTGGGATGCAGGGGAGCCCTATGAAGATGGACTGGCGGTAAAAACCTCTGAGTTCTCAACAACCAGTTGGGACAGCTTTTATGGAGATGATTTGTACTCCTTAAAGCGCTTTTCCATTGGTGCCGGTCTAAAATATAATCTTTATGGTACGAAATTGTTAGTTGACTTTGCCTACTCAAATTATGGAGTTTTAGGCATGGTTCA
>Ga0307988_1000103_pt1 | contig 67671 bp, 55 predicted proteins | sample EllFjometagen183_FD_203166 | JGI IMG/M metagenome (GOLD analysis project Ga0307988, IMG submission 203166) | Marine microbial communities from Ellis Fjord, Antarctic Ocean - #183 | ecosystem: Environmental > Aquatic > Marine > Unclassified | place: Southern Ocean | collected 2014-10-08 | reverse complement strand
CTTTTAAATCTGTATATCAATGCCATTGAAGCCATGGAAAATAAAGGAAAACTTAACATCCATGCACTAAACTCACCAGACAATAAAACAATTGAAATAAGAATCTGTGATAATGGGGCAGGTATTGATCACAAAAACCTTGACGAGATATTTGATCCCTATTTTACCACTAAACCCACAGGAACCGGCCTTGGGCTTTCAATTGTGCACAGAATTATAGAGACTCTTGAAGGCACAATCCGTGTAGAAAGCAGCCAAAGCCAGGGAACTTGTTTTATTCTGCAATTGCCTGTTTTTCCAAAGGATAAAAAATGAAGAAAATACTTGTGGTTGATGATGATTCTGTCCACGGCATGATGCTGAAAACACTTATGAAAGATTGGGGATATGAAATTTTTCTGGCGGATGATGGCACAACCGGCGTGGAGATGATAAAAAACCAACCTTTTGATTTGGTTCTTCTGGACATGAAAATGAAAAAAATGTCTGGTATGGAAGCGCTTCAACTGATTAAAGATTACAATCCTTCTTTACCGGTTATCATAATGACAGCGTATTCATCCGTCAACACAGCAGTGAACGCATTAAAAACAGGAGCTTATGATTACCTGACCAAGCCCCTTGATTTTGATAAATTAAAACTGACTATTGAACGCATATTTGAACGCATTTTTCTAAAAAAAGAAAATAAAACACTTAAAAATCGTCTCAAGGAAAAAAACATTGTCCATGATATTATAGGCAAAAGCCCTGCTATTATGGCTTTATTAGATACAATAGAAATGGTTGCGCCCACAGATGCCAATGTCCTTGTCACAGGAGAATCTGGCACAGGAAAAGAGCTGGTCTCTTCTGCCATTCATTTCAACTCTGCAAGAAAGGACCAGCCCTTTGTAAGAATTAACTGCGCTGCAATAACAGAAACGCTGCTTGAATCAGAACTGTTTGGCCATGAAAAAGGTGCTTTTACCGGGGCTGATAAAAAAAGAAAAGGGAAATTCTTATTAGCTGATAAAGGCAGTATCCTTTTGGATGAAATTGGTGAAATGAGTATTACAATGCAGGCAAAACTATTACGGGTAATCCAGGAAAAAGAGATCACTCCTGTGGGAAGTGATCAGAATATTAAGACAGATGTTAGGATTATTGCCTCAACCAATAAAGATTTAAAAAAAATGTCTGATCAGGGAAATTTCCGGCAGGATCTTTATTTTCGACTGAATGTTGTCAGTATTGCAATCCCTCCTTTGCGAGAGCGAAAAGAGGATATCCCGACCCTTGCCCTGCATTTTCTTAACTTGTTTTTGAAAAAAAACAACCGGGATATTAAAGGATTTTCCCCGGATGCCATGGATGCCATGATCCGTTCTGAGTGGGAGGGTAATGTCAGAGAATTAATGAACAGTGTGGAAAGAGGTGTGGTCCTTGCCAGATCAGACTATATCTGCCCAAAAGATTTATCCTTTGACCAAACAACTGATAATAACAATGCAATTTTAGACATGGAAGTTGGTAATACACGCCTTTCCCAAATAGAAGAAAAAGCCATTATGTCAACTTTTGAAGCAGCCAAAGGGAATAAGAGTGAAACAGCCAGAAGGCTTGGGATAACGAGAAAAACGTTATTAAAGAAACTAAAACTGTATGAGCAAAGGGAAGAATAATGGAAAGATGCCCATGGTCAACAAAGGAACAAATATATATTGACTATCATGACACTGAATGGGGTGTGCCTGTATATGATTCCAACAAGTTGTTTGCCAAGCTCATCCTGGACGGCTTTCAGGCAGGGTTGTCATGGATCACCATTTTAAAGAAAAGGGAGAATTTTTATAAAGCGTTTGACAATTTTGACCCGGAAATAATAGCCCGGTACAACCAGACAAAAATCAACAGCCTTCTTCAGAATAAGGGCATTGTCAGAAATAAACTTAAAATAAATGCCACAATAACCAATGCCAAATCTTTTCTCATGTATTCAGAAAAGACCGGGCCTTTTTCAGATCTGCTCTGGTCATTTGTTAATGGGAAACCTCTGGTAAACCAGTGGGAATCCATGGAGCAGGTACCGGCAACATCCAAAGAATCAGATGCCATGAGTAAAGCATTAAAAAAACTGGGGTTTAAATTCACAGGCAGCACAATATGTTATGCTTTTATGCAGGCTGTGGGTATGGTAAATGATCATCTTGTCAATTGTTTCAGATATAAGGGACTAACATAGGCAAGGCGGATAATCTTCCCAAACACAGGAAATGCTGCATCCGGTATCAATTCAAAATAATGTTTAAACCATTAATTATGGTTGACTTAAGCCTTAAATCCAAATTATAAAAGAAGAGAGTTTAAGCACTTGAATTAACAAGAAAAGATAAAAGGGGGCCTTGTGAAAATTACGAAAATCGACCATCTTGGCATTGCAGTTCCAAGCATTGATTCAGGCAAAAAATTCTGGCAGGATATCATGGGTCTTGAACTTGAAGGCACAGAAACAGTAGAAGCACAAAAAGTCACCACTGCGTTTATGCCTGTAGGAGAAAGCGAAGTTGAGCTTTTAGAATCAACATCCCCTGATGGACCTGTAGCAAAATATATTGAAAAAAAAGGTGCTGGTTTACAGCATATTGCTTTTCGGGTTGAGAACATTGATGAAGCTCTTGATGAGCTGAAAGAAAAGGGCGTAAAACTTATAGATCAAACACCCAGAAATGGTGCAGGTGGAGCAAGAATTGCTTTTCTTCATCCCAAAGCAACCGGTGGTATACTTGTGGAATTGTGTGAAAGAGACGATTAATAAAATCTATTTATGAAAGGTTAAAATTATGTCTGATAAAACCCCTAAAGATACCTGGAAAGAAATTGCTGAAAAACAACTGCGCGGCAAATCACTTGACTCATTAAATAAAACCACTCCTGAAGGTATTGAAATAAAACCACTTTATACAGCTGAAGATCTTGAAAATATTGAATTTAACAATTCCATACCAGGTGTGGAGCCTTTTGTAAGAGGACCCATGGCCACAATGTATGCAGGACGTCCATGGACGATCAGACAATATGCCGGTTTTTCCACAGCAAAGGAGTCCAATGAGTTTTACAGAAAAAACCTGGCTGCCGGCCAGAAAGGTCTTTCTGTAGCCTTTGATCTTCCAACACATAGAGGATATGACTCGGATCATCCCAGAGTCTCAGGGGACATCGGCAAAGCAGGTGTTGCTGTTGATTCTGTTGAAGATATGAAAATTCTGTTTGATGAAATTCCTTTAGATAAAATGTCTGTTTCCATGACAATGAACGGAGCTGTTTTGCCCATACTTGCCGGATATATTGTTGCAGCAGAAGAACAGGGTGTAAAACATGACCAGCTTAAAGGAACCATTCAGAATGATATTTTAAAAGAATACCTCACTCGAAACACTTATATATATCCTCCAAAACCATCCATGCGTATCATCTCAGATATCATGGGGTATTGCTCCAAGGAAATGCCCGGGTTTAACACCATTTCCATCAGCGGTTATCACATGATGGAAGCAGGAGCAGATTCTGTTCTTCAGACAGCATTCACTCTGGCTGACGGCCTTGAATATGTAAAAGCAGCTCTTGGAACAGGCATGGATATAGATGCCTTTGCACCCCGCCTTTCCTTCTTTTTTGGAATCGGAATGAATTTTTTCATGGATATTGCCATGCTCCGAGCTGCACGATTTTTATGGGCAGAACTTATAAGCCAGTTCAACCCCAAAAACCCAAAATCAAGTATGCTTAGGACTCATTGTCAGACATCGGGCTGGAGCCTTACCCAGCAGGACCCCTACAACAATATCATAAGAACCACCCTGGAATGCATGTCAGCAGTTCTTGGAGGAACACAATCTCTCCATACAAACTCCTTTGATGAAGCTGTGGGCCTTCCCACGGAAACATCGGCCCGGGTTGCAAGAAACACCCAGATAATTGTCCAGGAAGAAACACAGGTCTGTAATGTTGTGGATCCTTTAGGTGGCTCATATTATGTTGAATCCCTTACCCAGAGTATTATAGATAAAGTCAGGATCATTTTAAAAGAGATTGATGAACTTGGCGGTATGGCAAAAGCCATAGAGTCAGGTATGCCCAAAATGAGAATCGAAGAAGTCTCAGCAAAAAAACAGGCAAGGATAGACCAGGGTATTGACACAATAGTAGGTGTTAACAAATACCTTGTGGAAGATGAAGTTGACCTAGAAGTAAGAGAAGTCTCAGAAGACGTCAGGACAGAACAGGTAAAAAGACTGGAACAGATAAAAAAAGAACGTGACAATGAAAAAGTTGAAGAAACGCTGAACCATATTACAAAAACAGCCCAAGGCGATGGTAATCTTCTGGAAGCCTGCCTAGCTGCGACAAGGGCCAGGGCAAGTGTTGGTGAAATATCAGATGCCATGGAAAAAGTTTTTGGCAGATTTGTTGCTACAACTCAGTGTATTTCAGGTGTTTATGCAGCAGAAATGGGTAATAGCGAAATCGTGGAATCTTTGAGAAAAAGAACAAAAGATTTTAAAGAAAAAACGGGTAGAAGGCCAAGAATACTGCTTGTAAAAATGGGTCAGGATGGCCATGATCGGGGGGTTAAAATAATTGCCACGGCCTATGCAGATTTTGGTTTTGATGTGGACTTAAGCCCAATGTTTCAGACCCCGGAAGAAGCAGCAAGGATAGCTGTGGAAAATGATGTCCACATTGTAGGGGTTTCAAGCCTTGCAGCAGGACACAAAACATTAGTTCCTGCACTTATTGAAGCATTGAACAAAGAAGGCGCATCAGATATTAAAGTTGTTGTAGGCGGTATTGTTCCTCCGGGTGATTACGAACTCTTAAAAACCATGGGAGCCGTCGATATTTTCGGACCCGGTGTTCCGGTTACAGATTCTGCAAACAGAACTCTTATGGCAGTAGGTGCTTAAATTTATGAAGGAACAGGATCCTGAATTTTATATTCAGGGTGTATTAAAAAACAACAGAAGGATTGTTGCAAAGACAATTACTTTGATTGAAAGCAGCCTTGCCAGGGATAAAGAGATAAGCTTTGAGATTGTCAAGAAAATACTGCCCTATACAGGCAACAGTATGCGCATTGGCATTACTGGCATTCCCGGAGTTGGCAAAAGCACCTTTATTGAAAATTTAGGACTTTTCTTGTGCAACGCAGGTCATAAAGTTGCAGTGCTTGCTGTTGACCCTACAAGCAGAAAAAGTGGTGGAAGCATTCTTGGAGATAAAACAAGAATGGAAAAACTGGCCGCCCGGGAAAATACGTTTATAAGGCCTTCTCCTGCAGGAAAAACCCTGGGCGGTGTGGCAGCAAAAACCCGTGAAACAATGCTGGTATGTGAAGCCGCAGGCTATGATGTTATTTTAGTTGAAACTGTGGGTGTGGGGCAATCAGAAACAAAAGTGTCCACCATGGTGGACTTTTTTCTGGCCCTGCTGATTGCAGGTGCAGGAGATGAACTCCAGGGGATTAAAAAGGGGCTCCTTGAGATAGCTGATGCCATTGCCATTAATAAGGCAGACAATGATAATATTGAAAAGGCAGAACGGGCAAAAAAAATTTATGAGGCAGCTCTGCACCTGGTAGCTCCCGGCTCATCTTCCTGGACACCTCCTGTACTGACATGCAGTTCAATCATTGAAAATGGTACTGAAAATGTATGGAATGCTGTTCTTGCCCATGACAAATTGAAAAAAGATACAGGCGAGTTAGGCCTTAAACGAAAAGAACAGGCTGTGGAATGGATGTGGAGCCTTGTTAATGAAGGGCTGAAAAATAAATTCTTAGAAGATAAGAAAATTAATAAAACAATCCCTGTTATTTCTCAAAAAGTAAAACAGGGAATAATTTCGCCTTCGGCTGCTGCAGAAGAGCTTTTATCATATTTCACAATATAGCTCATAAAATTTTATTCTTTTGACCTGATTTCTTTGACAAACTTCTTTCTATATTATATAGATGCAAGTTTATTTAATAATTTGGGGAGAAATTATGCAGACTGGAATCGTAAACAAAAGAATCAAAACATATATGGACCAAAGGCAGATGGATGTCTCAGCCCTTGCCGAAACAACAGGCCTGGATTCAAATTTTATTGAAACAATGCTCAAAAAAGACGTCTACCCTCCTTTGGGGCCTTTAATGAAAATCGCAAGAGCTCTGGGTGTAAGGCTGGGAACTTTCCTTGATGATCAGGAATCCAGTGATCCCTATGTTGTTCGTAAAGCAGAACGATCTTCCGGGTTTTCTGTGCTTGGTGGAAAAAATAAAGCCACAGCTCTTAATTTCTACTCTTTGGGGACAGGTAAAACAGACCGTCACATGGAACCATTTTTCGTCGAAATCCTACCGGAGTCAGCCAGCGAAAAAACTCTTTCTTCCCATGAAGGAGAAGAATTCATTATTGTGAATAAGGGAAGTATAGAAGTGATATATGGCAAAGAGATAAAGATATTGAATGCCGGAGATTCAGTCTACTATAATTCAATTGTGCCCCACTATGTATCGTGTTCCGGGCAGAAAAAAGCTGAAATCTACGCTATCATCTACATACCAGAATAATAAGGCGAGCAAAATGGGTACAGAAAAAGAATTAAGAGAGCTGACTCTGGGACAGATTCTGGACCAGACTGTGTCAAAATTTCCTGATAATCCGGCAATTGTTTATGTTGACCGGGATTTCAGACTAACCTATAGAGAATTTTCCAAAGTTGTGGATGAAACTGCCAAGGGGCTCATGGCTCTGGGTGTTAAAAAGGGAGAAAAAATAGCGATATGGGCTACCAATATTCCTTTCTGGGTTACCCTCCAATTTGCCACAGCCAAAATCGGAGCTATTCTTCTTACGGTGAACACAAACTATAAGACAGCTGAACTGGAATACCTTCTTACCCAATCTGAAACAGAGAATCTTTTTCTGATTGACGGATTTCAGGACACAGATTATGTAAACACGATTTACGAACTGGTGCCGGAGCTGAAAACCTGCCAGCGAGGCCATCTTTCAAGCCCAAAATTCCCCCACTTAAAAAGAGTCGGATTCCTTGGACCGGAAAAACACAGAGGTATGTATAATATACCTGAAATTCGTGCACTGAATGTTATGGTATCAGATGAAGATTATAAGGCTCGCCAGGATGAATTAAATCCCCATGATGTTGTCAATATGCAATATACTTCCGGTACAACCGGTTTCCCCAAAGGCGTCATGCTCACTCATTATAATATTGGGAACAATGGGTACTGGATTGGAGAAAACCAAAATTTCTCTGAAAATGACCGGGTTTGTCTACCTGTACCATTATTTCATTGTTTTGGATGTGTGTTAGGTGTTTTGGCCGCTGTAAACCATGGAACATGCATGGTAATACTGGAAGGATTTGATCCCCTGCTGGTAATGGCTTCAGTGGAACAGGAGCAATGTACTTCACTATATGGCGTACCCACAATGTTCATTGCCATTCTTGAACACTCCCTGTTTAATAAATTTGATTTCTCCTCATTACGCACAGGAATTATGGCCGGGTCAAATTGCCCGGTTCATGTCATGGGACAGGTCATTGAACAGATGAACATGAACGAAATCACCATCTGCTACGGTTTAACAGAAGCGTCTCCTGTAATGAGCTATACGCGCATTGGTGACGATATACGTCTCAGGGTTGAAACTGTTGGACGGGCACTTCCCCATATAGAAATCAAAATAGTTGACCCCAAAACAGGAATGGAACTTGAACAGGGTACTCAGGGAGAGGTCTGTTGCAGAGGCTACAATATAATGAAAGGATATTACAATAACCCTGAAGCCACAGAAGGAACCATTGATTCTGAGGGATGGCTCCACTCAGGAGATCTAGGTATAACGGATGATCAAGGGAACCTTTCCATTACTGGCCGATACAAAGATATGATTATCCGCGGCGGGGAAAATATCTATCCCAGAGAAATAGAAGAATTTCTCTATCGTATGGATGAAGTCAGTGATATCCAGGTAGCTGCTGTTCCCAGCAAAAAATACGGAGAAGAAGTGGGTGCGTTTATCATTTTAAAAGAGAATTCAAAAATCGAACCCAATGATGTGATTGACTTTTGCCGGGGTAAAATAAGCCGGTACAAAATCCCCAAATATGTTCACTTTATTGAAGGCTACCCTATGACCGCATCAGGTAAAATACAAAAATATAAACTCACAGAGATGTCTGAGGATATATGGCCGGATCGGATATAATAATAAATTGTGAATAAATCAAATCCCTCATTACCTTATATTTGTTTGGTCCTGGCTATGGTGCTCTGGGCCAGCACTTTTGTAGCGCTCAAGCTTGCATTCAGACTCTATGACCCCATGGTTGTAATTTTTGGACGTATGGCTGTGGCAAGCCTTTTAGCTATTTTTTTTGCCCCTTTTGCCTTTAAAAATATTCCTTTCAGAAAAAAGGACTTAAAATACATCGCCTTTATGGTCATATGCGAACCCTGCCTCTATTTTATATTTGAAGCCCAGGCCTTGGTCCACACTTCGGCTGCCCAGGCAGGAATGATAACCAGCATGATGCCTTTGATGGTTGCCATTGGAGCTTGGCTGTTTTTAAAAGAGAAACTGAGTTTAAAAACCTGCCTTGGGTTTACCATTGCAGTTATAGGTGCTCTCTGGTTGAGTTTTGCATCTGAGTCTTCTTCCCATGCCCCAAATCCTAGGTTGGGGAATTTTCTTGAATTTATGGCTATTGTCTGCGCTTCGGGCTATGCCCTTTCTTTAAAGAAATTAACAAGCCGGTATTCTCCTCTTTTTCTCACATTTGTCCAGGCCTTTTCAGGTGCTATTTTCTATTTTCCGGCCCTGTTCTTACCCGGAACCCAGATACCCACCCAAATTGAACCGGTGCCTCTGTTTGCTATTTTTTATTTAGGAAGTGCTGTCACTCTGGGTGCCTATGGATTTTATAATTATGGTGTCAGTAAAATCCCTGCAAGTCAGGCAACTGCATTTATAAACCTGATTCCTGTTTTTGGACTGATTATGAGTGCCCTTGTGCTGGGAGAGCGATTTTCTTCTGTTCAATACATGGCTTCAATCCTGGTTTTGACCGGAGTTATCATCAGCCAGGACCTTAAGAGCAAGACATAAAGAGGAAGCCTTTTCTATCAACCCGATTTATAGTTAAAAAGCCTTTCTGGGGCAACCGTTTATTCTTAGCTGAAAAGTGATATTCTTTTATTGTGCAACCCTGTGAATTTCGTATTAAATCTGGCTTTGAAACATTGAAAAAAAAGAGGTGTTCTGATATAAAAGCCTGAGTAAGTGAAATCATTTTATAAAATGATTGTAATTTTGTTAAAAGAGCTGGCTTTTTTACAGCTAGGCCCAGAAATAATAAGGAAATAGCATGAAAATACATGAATATCAGGCAAAAGAATTGTTCAGGGGATATAATATACCTGTACCTGAAGGATATGTTGCATTTTCAAAACAGGAAGCTTTGGAAAGTATTAAAAAATTTGAAAATTTCCCTGTTATGGTTAAAGCACAAATCCATGCCGGTGGCCGCGGAAAAGGTGGAGGAGTTAAGCTTGCCTCTTCGGAAAAAGAAGCCGTTGAATTTGCCGATGAAATTTTAGGAATGACCCTTGTCACTCACCAGACAGGCCCTGTAGGCAAGGAAGTAAAAAAACTCCTTATTGAAGCCGGCCAAAGTATTGAAAAAGAACTGTATCTGGGCCTTCTTGTAGATCGGGAAACCTCGAAAATTGTTATCATGGCCAGCACAGAAGGGGGCATGAATATTGAAGATGTTGCAGAAAAAACCCCTGAAAAAATTATAAAAGTCTATGTTGACCCCATGATGGGCATATCAGGATATCAGTTAAGGGAAGTAGCCTTTGGGCTGAATATTCCGAAAGCAGCTAGGAAAGAATTTGGGATAATGCTGAAAGGCTTTTACGATCTTTTTATTGACAAAGACTGCTCCATGGTTGAAATCAATCCTCTGATTTTAACAAAAGATGAAAGAGTCCTGGCTCTGGATGCAAAAGTTGACTTTGACTCAAATGCACTTGGCAGACATAAAGAACTTATGGAACTGAGAGATCTTGATGAAGAAGATCCTCTGGAAGTAGAAGCTTCAAAATTCAATCTCAATTACATCAACCTTGATGGTAACGTTGGCAATATTGTTAATGGTGCCGGCCTTGCCATGGCCACCATGGATATCATTAAAAATGCCGGGGCAGAACCTGCAAATTTCATGGATGTAGGAGGCGGGGCTACCGCCGAGATGGTTGAAAATGCCTTTAGAATTATACTTGCTGATGAGAAAGTGAAAGCAGTTTTAATCAACATTTTTGGTGGCATTTTAAGATGTGATGTTTTTGCTGAAGGCGTTGTTCAAGCGGCAAAGAAAACAGGGATAAATATTCCCGTGATTGTACGCATGGAAGGCACAAACGTTGAAAAAGGAAAAGAAATACTGGCCAATTCCAATCTTGAACTGACCAGTGCTGTTGACCTTGCTGATGCTGCTGAAAAAATTGCAGCTGCTGTTAAATAAAGGAGGAAAAGTTTTGAGTATATTTGCAGATATTAATACAAAACTTCTTGTACAGGGAATTACCGGTAAGGAAGGCAAATTCCATACAGAGCAATGTGTTGAGTACGGAACAAAAATAGTAGCAGGGGTTACACCTGGCAAAGGTGGTCAGGAAGTAAATTCAATTCCTGTGTTTAATACGGTTAAACAGGCTGTGAAAGAAACAGGAGCCAATGCCAGTCTTATCTTTGTGCCGCCTCTACTTGGGGCAGATGCCATTTTAGAAGCTATTGATGCGGACATTGAACTGATTATTGCAATCACCGAAGGTATTCCTATTCTTGATATGGTTAAAGTAAAAAACCTTCTTGCCGCAAAAAAATGCAGATTAATCGGACCAAACTGCCCGGGAATAATTACACCCGGGGAGACTAAAATCGGAATCATGCCCGGTAAAATCCATAAAAAAGGAAATGTGGGTGTTGTCTCTCGATCAGGAACTTTAACCTATGAAGTTGTAGACCAGTTAACCAAAAATGGTATGGGCCAGTCAACCTGCCTAGGAATTGGAGGCGACCCTGTCAACGGAACAAACTTTATTGACACACTCAAAGCCTTTGAAAAAGATCCTGAAACCCATGCCATAGTCATGGTTGGTGAAATAGGAGGAAATGCAGAGGAACAGGCGGCAGAATATATTAAAGCCCATGTTACCAAACCTGTTGTGGGATTTATTGCAGGTCTTACAGCCCCTCCGGGAAGGAGAATGGGCCATGCAGGAGCAATTATCAGTGGTAGCAGCGGTACAGGCAAGGCAAAAATCGAATCTTTACAGAAAAATGGTATTCATGTATGTGGAAACCTAGGAAAAATAGGAACACTTTGTAAAAAAGTTTTTTAATTTTATCTATTTAATTATTTATAAGTTAACCAGGAGGATAATCAGGGGGAAAAATGGAAAATCTGGTTTTAGATAACAAAACAAAAAAGAGCAGAATACCGGCATGGCTTGATCTTACCCAGAGTGGTACAGGACTTATTCTCGGTATTTTTATGTGGATTCACATGCTCCTTATTTCAAGCATCCTGCTTGGGACGGGATCTTTCAAATTTGTAGCAAATATAATGGAACTTGCTTTCCTTTCACCAACAGGAACAGGATATCCTATTGCAGTTGTATTTGCTGTATTCGGTGTCTTTACTTTATTTATATTGCACGCAGGACTGGGAATGAGAAAATTCCCCAGCTCGTACAAACAATTCAAAACCATCAGGGCACAGATGAAGCTTTTAAAACACGAAGATACCAATCTCTGGTTTTATCAGGCATTAACTGGCTTTATTATGTTCTTTGCAGGCTCAGTTCATCTTTATATTATGCTAACAAATCCTTCAATAGCGCCTGAAATCTCAGCGGGCAGGGTTTTCAGTTCAACCATGTGGCCATTATATCTGATTTTACTTATTGCTGTTGAATATCACGGAGCAATAGGTCTTTACAGGTTATGCATGAAATGGAACTGGTTGATTGGTAGTGATGCAAAAAAAGGCCGTGCCAAATTAAAAAAAATGAAGAAGACTGCAACCATGTTTTTTCTAATACTGGGAATTCTTTCTTTAATTGCATTTTTTTTATTTGGTTATAGATATAGCAACGATAGTAAAGAAGAAGCAACCGCAAAAGTTTCAACAACTATTACACAACAATATCTTAAGGGGTAATTGATGAAAGTTATATATACTGACTCGCTGGTTATTGGTGGTGGCCTGGCAGGACTCAGAGTTGCCATAGCAGCAAAACAAAGAGGATATGATACCATTGTACTGTCTTTAATCCCTGCAAAAAGATCCCATTCAGCTGCAGCCCAGGGAGGCATGCAGGCAAGCCTTGGAGCATCTATAAAGGGTGTTGGAGATGATGAAGATGTGCATTTTGGAGATACAGTAAGAGGGAGTGACTGGGGTTGTGACCAGGATGTTGCAAGAGCCTTTGTTAATACCGCCCCTAAAGCAATCCGCCAGCTAACTGCCTGGGGAGTCCCCTGGAGCAGAGTACAAAGAGGCGACAGACAGGTTGTTATAAACGGAGAAAAAGTTACTATCACTGAAAGTGACGACGCTCACGGTCTTATTAATTCCCGAGATTTTGGTGGTACAAAAAAATGGAGAACCTGTTATACCTCTGATGGCACCGGTCATACAATGCTTTATGCAATGGATAACAAAGCAATTGAACTTAAAATCCCAGTACATGAAAGAAAAGAAGCAATTGCACTTATCCATGAAGAAGGTGTCTGCAAAGGTGCTATTGTAAGAGATCTTATCACAGGCAAATTAATTGCTTACGTTGCCAAAGCAACCACTATTGCAACAGGTGGTTATGGTAGAATTTATTCTGTCTCAACCAATTCAGTTATCTCAGAAGGAATAGGAACGGCAATTGCCCTTGAAACAGGTCTTTCGCCGCTTGGAAATATGGAAGCAGTACAATTTCATCCTACAGCAATCGTTCCAGTTGGTATTCTCACAACAGAAGGCTGCCGAGGGGATGGAGGGCTTTTACTTGATAAGGACGGATACAGGTTTATGCCTGACTATGAACCTGATAAAAAAGAACTTGCATCAAGAGATGTTGTATCCCGACGCATGATTGAGCATATGAGAAAAGGCAAAGGTGTTTCCTCAAGATATGGAGATCATCTGTGGCTTGACATTACTCTGCTTGGCGAAAAACATATCAGGAAGAACTTAAGAGAAGTTGATGAAATCTGCCAGTATTTCCTTGGTATTGACCCTGTTAAAGAGTACATTCCTGTCAGACCCACCCAGCATTATTCCATGGGTGGTATAAAAACAAATTTTAAGGGTGAAAGTATAGGACTTAAAGGACTCTTCTCAGTAGGTGAAGCTGCCTGCTGGGATATGCACGGATTTAACCGACTGGGTGGAAACTCTGTTGCTGAAACAGTTGTAGCAGGAATGCTTGTGGGTGAATATGTTGCAGATCACTGTGAAGCAACTCCTTTAAAAATTGATACAAAAACCATTGAATCATTTCTTGAACAGGAAAAAGTAAAAATCTCAGATCTTCTCGATCGGGACAAAGGAGAAAATCCCTTTACACTGAAAAAAGAGATGCAAAAAATAATGATGGATGATGTTGGTATTTTCAGGAACCATGATGACCTTGCAAAAGCTGTAGAAGAACTCAAAATACTTAATCAAAAAGCAAAAAATATAGCTTTGAGAAACAAAATAAGTTCTTCAAACCCGGAACTTGTTGAGGCAATCCGTGTTCCAAAAATGATAAAACTTGCCCAATGTGTCGCCTATGGAGCTCTTTTAAGGAAAGAAAGCCGTGGAGCCCATGCTCGAGAGGATTTTCCCCAACGTAATGATAAAGACTGGCTAAAAAGAACTCTTGCAACCTGGAAAAATGAAGACGCTGATTTACCGGAAATTGATTATGAACCGCTTGATATAATGAAAATGGAATTACCTCCGGCATCCCGAGGATATGGTAATGATTCAACCATTGCCCATCCTGATACTGAAAAAAGAGAAAAAGAAATTGAGAAAATTTTAAAAGATAATCCTGGTATCGATAGAATACAAACTCAGGAGACTCTTAATCCAGTTGAAATTCCTGAAAGATACCAAGGCAAAAACGAACGAGTAGGCAGGGGGTTTAAATAATGAACGACGAACAAAACAGAACTCTTACATTTGAAATATTACGATATAACCCCCTTATAAAGGGCGACACTCCAAAAATGGAAAAATATGAGGTGGTTGAAGCTCCGGGAATGACAATATTCATAGCCCTAAATGAAATCAGAGAAGAAAAGGACCCTTCTATTCAATTTGATTTTGTTTGCAGAGCAGGAATATGTGGCTCCTGCGGTATGATAATAAACGGAGAGCCAAAATTAGCATGCAGAACACTTACAGCCAACTATCCAAAGGGAGTAATAACACTTTTACCGCTTCCCGGATTTGAACTTATTGGCGATCTTTCTGTTGACACGGGCAAGGTCATGCGCCAGATGAGTGAAAGAGTGGAGTCATGGATACATGATAAAGAGGCTGAGAATATTGACCTTACAAGACTTGAAGAGCGCATGGAGCCAGAGGTTGCCGATGAAATATATGAGCTTGAAAGATGCGTGGAATGCGGTCTCTGTCTTTCTGCCTGTGCCACAAAAAGGATGAGAGAAGATTTCCTGGGAGCTGTTGGATTCATGAGGCTTGCAAGATACTCAATTGATCCTCGAGATAAGCGCACAGGTGAAGAATTCTATGATATCATCGGAGATGACGATGGTGTTTTTGGCTGTATGACTTTGCTGGGATGTGAAGATTATTGCCCCAAAGATTTACCACACCAGACCCAGATTGCATATCTGAGACGTAAGATGGCACTGGGGAAAAAATAAGAAAAAGTAAAGGACAAGAAAAATGACAGAATTTAAATATAAAACCATGTTTCCCTTGGAAAATACTGCCGAGGATCCTACTGAATACAGACTTATATCAAATAAATTTATCTCTACTGCCCGATTTGAAGGCAGAGATATTCTGAAAGTTGAGCCTGAAGGCCTCACACACATAGGAGAGCAGGCGTTTAAAGATATTGCCCATCTATACAGGCCCGGGCATTTAGAAAAACTTAAAAATATAATTGACGATCCTGAATCATCAGATAATGACAGATATATTGCGCTGGAGCTTCTTAAAAATGCAGTTATTTCAGCTGAAATGGTCTATCCCATGTGCCAGGACACCGGCACGGCCATTGTACATGGAAAAAAAGGCCAGCAGGTCTGGACAGACACTGATGATGAAGAGATGCTTTCAAAAGGAGTATTTAACGCATATACAAAAAACTACCTCAGATATTCACAGAACGCGCCTTTAACAATGTATAAAGAGCAGAATACCAAATCGAATCTCCCGGCTCAGGTTGAAATAAGTGCTGTTCAGGGAGATGAATATAAATTTCTCTTCATGGCAAAAGGAGGCGGATCTGCTAATAAAACCGCTCTTTTTCAAATGACAAAAGCTGTGCTGAATTCTGAAAAAAGCCTTATTGATTTTATGACGGAAAAAATGGTTGCTCTTGGAACCGCGGCCTGTCCTCCATATTATATTGCTTTTGTTATTGGTGGTACATCAGCTGAACTCAATTTAAAAGCAGTAAAACTTGCTTCTGCCCGCTATCTTGATTCACTTCCCTTAAAAGGGGATGAAACCGGCCATGCTTTTCGAGACAAAGAATTAGAAAAGAAAGTCCTGCAAAAAGCATACGGACTTGGCCTGGGAGCACAATTCGGCGGAAAACACTTTGCCCTTGATGTACGAGTGATAAGACTTCCCCGCCACGGCGCATCCTGCCCCATTGGCATTGGCGTAAGCTGTTCTGCTGACCGCCAGGTTAAGGCAAAAATAAACAGCCAGGGACTTTTCTTAGAAAAACTTGAAACCAATCCTTCTAAGTATCTGCCGGCTAAAGAACCAAAAATGGCTCCACCTGTAAACATTGACCTTGATAAACCCATGAATGATATCCTATCTGAACTCAGTAATTATCCTGTATCGACCAGGCTTATGCTAACAGGTAAAATTATTGTTGCAAGGGATATGGCCCATGCAAAATTCCAGGAATTATTGGATAGTGGAAAAGGATTACCTGAATATTTAAAAAACCATGTTATTTATTATGCAGGCCCAGCTAAAACGCCTGAAGGGCAGGCTTCAGGTTCCTTTGGACCGACAACCGCAGGCAGGATGGACCCCTATGTTCCTGTTTTTCAGGAGCATAAATCCTCAATGATAATGCTTGCCAAGGGGAATCGTACCCAGCAGGTTACAGATTCCTGTAATAAATATGGTGGCTTTTATCTTGGGTCTCCCGGAGGTCCTGCAGCAAGACTTGGCCATGACTGTATTAAAAAAGTTGAGCTTTTGGAATATGAAGAGCTCGGTATGGAAGCAGTTTTTATGATTACCGTGAAAGATTTCCCTGCATTTATCATTGTTGATGATAAGGGAAATGATTTTTACGCTGATCTTAATTAAACAATAAAAAACCTGTCATCTCTTTAATCTGGGATGACAGGTTTTATCAATTAACTTGAACACTATATAAGCCACTGGGAATGTCCCTAGAAAACAAGCACCGATTCCTGCCAACTGTACGAAAATTATTTTCATGGTCATACTGTCAACATCAAACTATTACGCAATTATACAACATAACCAACTGATATTAATTGTTAATTTTTTTTAGAACTTATAAGAGAGGGAGGAAGAAAAACACAAACTTGACATTAATTACAAATCATTGGCTTGGCTTACAGGAAACTCTCCACACAATTGCAATACTGATTTTTTTACTTGTTGCAGAACTTCTTTTTTATCTTGATTCATTAATGCTTTATCCATAAAATCTACAATTAGCCGCATTTGATATTCCCCCATCCCCCGTACCGATACAGCACCGCTTCCTATTCTGATACCGCTGACCTTGCCCGGATTTTGTTCATCTTTTGGTACCACATTTCGGTTGAGAATAATCCCCACAGACTCCAAATAATTTTCCGCCACCTTGCCTGAAATGCCTTTAGAACTGAGATCTACAAGCACTTGATGATTATCAGTGCCATTACTGACAATACGATATCCTTTCTCTGCTAAAGCTAAGGCAATGATTTGAGCATTTAGAAGTGTGTTTTTCTGATGCAGAATAAATTTTTCTTTTAAAGCGAGTTTAAAAATCAACGCTTTTGCGGCGATCATATTTACAGCGCTTGTCCCCTGACACCCAGGAAAAACAGCTCTATCAATCTTCTTTTTAAAACGGTCGCGGCATATGATGGCTCCGCCTCTGCCTCCCATCATAGTTTTATAGCAGGTAAATGTGACAAAATCAGCATGGGGGACAGGACTTGGAATTGCTTTTGCAGCTACAAGCCCTGCCAGGTGTGCCATATCAACCATGAAAAGAGCGGACACATCCTTTGCTATATCAGACATTCTTTCATAATCAATAAGCCTTGTATAAGAACTTGCACCGGCCACAATCATCTTGGGTTTGACTGATTGCGCCTTATTTCTCACTTTATCATAGTCAATTCTTTCTGTTTCAGGGTCAACTTTGTAATGACTGAAATTAAAGCATTTACTTGTAATGGATGCAGGGTTCCCATGAGAGAGATGCCCTCCATGGGGAAGGCTCATGGAAAGAATATTGTCACCCATATTTAATACACTGAAATAAACCGCCAGGTTTGCCGAGGTACCGCTATGGGGCTGGACATTAACATGTTCTGCATTAAAAAGTTCTTTGCCCCTGTTAATGGCAAGTGTCTCTATTTCATCTACATAGGTACATCCTGAATGAAAACGATTACCGGGATATCCTTCAATGGTTTTTGTGTTGAGCACTGAGCCCATAACCTCCAGTATAGACTGGGGAGAATGATTTTCAGCCGCAATAAGATTTAAAGTATTTTCAAGCCTGCTTTCTTCATTATTGATAAGCGTTGCTAAATCAGGGTCCTGATCAGATAGATTATACATACAATGATTCCTTTACCATTAAGGTTGATTTTTTACTTTAAACAAAAAATAAAGGATTTAGTAGTGGGTAGCAGTCTTTTTCTTCTTTTTTAAGCGTAACTTAAAAAACTCATCACTGCTCAGCGGTTCGCTGTAATAATGTCCCTGAAGTTCATCACAACCAAGGGCTTTTAGTCTTGCTGCTGTTTTTTTGTTATCTACGCCTTCGGCCACGACATTAAGACTTAAATTATGACCAAGGTCAATAATTGCTTTTACAATAACTGCATCATTGTCATTCTCCAGCATGTCTGCAACAAAAGATTTATCAATCTTGACCTCGTCCACAGGCAAGGCTTTCAAATATGCCAGAGAAGAATAACCCGTACCAAAGTCATCTATTGATATTTTTATTCCTCTTTCTGTTAGTCTGGTAAGGATCTCCATGGCAAGCTCAGGATCCCTGATCATTGAGCCCTCAGTAATTTCAAGAATCACATATTTGGCAGGAATATCATACTGGGAAAGAAGACCTATAATAATGTCGGGCAGGTCAGAATCCAGAAAAGTGGTTGGACTCAAATTTATGGAAATAGTCATTTTAAGCTTTTGCTTGTGCCATTTTTCAACTTGACTAAGGGCATTTTTTAAAACCCATATGGAAAGAAGCTTAATCAACCCTGTGCGTTCAGCCATGGGAATAAACTCGTCTGGAGGCAGAAAACCATGTTCCGGGTGCTGCCATCTCACCAAGGCTTCAACTCCCTGAACTTTTTTTGTTTTAAGATTTATTTTGGGCTGATAATTAAGAACCAATTCGTCATTTTCAATGCCTTGCCTTAGCTCACCCATCATTGTCAGACGATGGGGGTTATTCTTATCCATCTGCTTTGAATAGATCATATATTTTTTACTACTCTGCTGAGCCGAATAAAGAGCTACATTGGCCCTCTGAATAATGGTGTCTCCATTCTTACCATGGGTTGGGAAAACTGCAATACCGATGGTCGCCTGAATTTCAAGCTTAAGCCCATCGATGGGAAAAGGCTCAGTAAATGTTTTTTGAATTTTTTTAACAATATCAATTATATTATCATTTTCTGCAACCCCCTGTAAAAGAATGGCAAACGTATCGCCATCAACTCTCGCAAGAGTATCTGAGTCATGAACAACTCCAGAAAGCCTTGATACAATATGTTTTAAAAGCCTGTCTCCGCTATAATGCCCTAAAGTATCATTGATCTCTTTAAAATTATCAATATCAAGAATTAAAAGCCCCAATAATGTTTTTTGTGTTACTGCAATGGGTATTGCCTGCTCAAGCCTGTCCAGCAATAGTATCCTGTTGGGGAGATCAGTGATAGAGTCATGGGTCGCATCATGGGCAGCCTTATGTTCTAGGGCCGCTGTCATATTTCTAAGATCTGATGTCTGATCAATAACCATTGTGCTGGCTTCATAAGCCATCATAGAACTGGTGTATTGACCCCAGAAAGCAAAAATAAAAGGCATTGCATTGAGAAACCAGAGGGTAATATTGTTTTTTTGTGCGTTTACTATGTTTTCAAGGGAAACAGATCCATATTGGAAGTAGCTGGAAAGTAATGTGGCAAGGATTAAAGCAACACAAGCAATGACAACTCCATAAACCGCATACTTGGTCACCCGGGACTTCATTATTTTGACGTTGGATTTAAAAGTCTGACTTAATTTGTCCATAAAAAATTTACAAAACCATAATAAGAGTTTATTTCAAACACTAAAACAGAGTAAATCATTTTTATAATAAAATCAGACTGCCATATCAAAAACAAGGTGTCAATGCTTTTTTCTATTTTACTCAGGCTTAAAGCCCTCCTCATTCATTTTCATATCAAAGGGGATGGAAACTATCATTTCCAAAGGAAGGTAAAAATCTTTTCTATATTCTTTTAAATTGATTGTTTTAATATATTTCTTACAACTATTGCAATAATCAGCTCTGATACCCTTTTCCGCTTCCAAAGATATGTGACCAAGTGTCTGCGGATCATTATTTTTACAAAAAGGGCACTCACTTTTCTTAATTTTATATTCGTGCCAGCAAAAGCTGCACACAAGAGATCTGGAATATTTTTTCCCGGAAGCAATCGACAGAGCAGGTGCACCATTACAGACAGGGCACCGTGCATTTGTGAGACTGGTTGTTTTACTGCAATATTCAGATATAAGATGAGAACTTTTGACTATAGAAGGTTTTAAGGCATTATACAAAATAAAATCAAAAAGTTCAGGGTTAAATCCATTGCCTGGATTTGAGTATTGTGGCGTTGGTGACTCATTGGCAAGGTAATCATTTACCATGGATTCAAAAGAGAGATCGCCGGCACCAAGAGAATTTTTTATAGCCTTAGCGGATGGATCAGGGTTCATGGGATTTCCGGAACAAGCATCACAAATCTTTTTAAAAAGATCCTCAGACAAGCTAAGATCAACAGCAAAGTCTTTTCGTTTAATTAAAGGGAAAGATTTTTTACTTGTTAAAAAAGAAAAATCCTTTTCAATAGAAGGCTCTATTTCGTATTGCAGGAAGAAAATTTTTTCATAAAAATCTATTAAACCCTTTGCAGAAGGTTTCTCCCGCCTAAGAATACTTGCAACCTTCTTAATTTTTCGCAACGTATTATCGTTCATATCAGACATGGCTTTTTCCGTCATTATAACTCCTATTAAATATAACCTAAATTTATAGCTTTATCTTACTTAAGTGTCAAACAAAAGGTTTTAAGAAATCTCATAAAACAGCCTACTTTACAACCCCTTAAATTAACGACATGACGAATTAGCCATAATGTGCTATAGTAATAAATAATGAATTTGACTCCGGCTTAGCATGGCAAGGACACTCCTCTATTGACAAAAGAGTATTTTATGCCTAGTTTAAAAAAAATACAGTCTTCTCTTTTATTAATAAGGTAAAGGAATGAATTTTAACAAAAAAGAACAATTGGCAATGAGTTTTATTGAAAAGGGACAGCCTGAAGAGGCCATCAGTCTCCTTTCTGAGCTGATTGTTGCTGCTTCTGAAAATAATGATTTCGCTAAAGCAGACAGCCTCAGACAAACCCTTATCAGTTCAAACTCAATGGCTTTAACTGAAATTATCCACACGGGCGAAATTTTAGAGGACTCAAGGTATCATGCTATTGACAAGAACCATAAAATTCTATGGCGGAAACTGTATAAAAATTTCTCTCCCGAAGAAGCAACTGAATTTTATTATAACCTGAAAACTGTTACTCTTAGACCCGAAAAAATGATTATTCAGCAGGGGAAGCTGAATGATAAATTATTTTTTGTCAATAAAGGCACTTTAAAAGCAATATGTAAATCAAGAAAAACAGAGGTCTTCTTAAAAGAAATCACTTCTGGAGAAGCCTGTGGCCTGTCTACTTTCTTCCAAATCTCCACTGCAACGACTTCTGTTATGACAAACAGCATTGTCAACATCAGCTATATCAACCAGAAAGCCATAAATAATATAACGAAAAAAATGCCAGGTTTTGATGTAAAACTAAAAGAATTGTGTAAAAACCTTGTAAGAATTCAGTCTAAAGAGGTCATTGCCAAAAAGAATATTGAACGAAGGAAATCTAAAAGAATGCCGGCCAAAGGAAGTATTGAAGCTCGCCTTCTGGGAGCAGAAGACACACCCGTTGGCAACCCTTTTTTTGGAACATTTGAAGATCTGTCTCTTGGGGGACTTGCCTTTAGAATCAAAGCATCAAAACAAGAACAGGCACAAGCTTTATTAGGTTCCAAAGCGACTATTAAAATAACTTTAAAAAATGATGAGAACTTAACAATAGAAACAAAAAAAGGCTGGATTGTTAGTATTCGCGATCACCTTTTTGGCAATTATTCAATCAGTTTCAGGTTTCGCACTCCCCTATCCCGACAAATTCTGCACCAGCTTGCCAAAGCATAAAATGTAAACAGCAAACCCGGTTAACCCACATCAAGCCCCTTAAGTGTTTTTTTTAATGGAACACCATTTTGATCAAAACCCCTAATTTTATAATACTCTTTCAACATTTTTTCCAACGGTACTACTTTATTATCACTATCAAACCCACGACCATGCTCTAAAAGCCTTGCAGGCAAAGTGTCATAAGTGTGATCAATCCCTTCACGGCTGTTCATATAACGCTCGAGAACATGGATACGTTCCCCGGCCTTGATAAATTCGCTATTGGATATCTCAATCCCGGTCACGCTTGACCAAAATCCGGTATAAAGTGAAAAATCAATAAGCGGCACTGCCAATACTGGTAGATATTGCATCAGCATCCCCAGCATAAAATCCGGTGTATATTTTGATAAAGGCGGCTCCATAAGAAATGAAAACATTGTAAACTGGCAGATTTGCAAAGAATTAATGCAACAGCCCAAATCTTCAAAAAATTTAACCCACTTGGCCTTGCCATAGCAGGAATCAGGCTTTAAAAAACCAAAATAAACTTCCTGAGCCACAAGATAGGATGAAAGATGACACCCGCCTCTATTGGCCACAGCGTAGGCAAGTCCCTGACCATAAGAACCTCTTGGATCATAAGCTGCCATTTCCATTCCTTTTACGTGCATTGCAAATTCCTGTCCGCCGTATTTGCTTGACAAGGCTCTTGTTCCCAGAGCCATTTCTGCGCCAAAATCTTTCATTTTCGCAATATCATAAAGTGTGTTTTCTATCCCATCTGGGGAACCAAATTCCAAACTACTTTTAACCAAATCCTTGGAAGCAGCTTCCATAACCCAGGCAAGGGTACCACCCGCTGAAATGGTATCAAGGCCAAGACAACCACATGTTTTATTAAACTGAGCAATGATATCTAAATCAAAAATACCCAGACTTGTCCCCATCATCCCAATGGTTTCATATTCAGGCGCAGCCATTTCACCTGTCTTAAATACTCCCTTATGACCACATTTAATGGAGCATGGTTTACAGGTATGATGTTTTGTTTCATGCTCTTGGGCCATGAATTCACCTGTAACCTGCCTGCCCAATTCATGCTTGCCATCCTGAAAATTATTAATGGGTAAAATCCCAGCCTCAAGGCAGAGACCAAGGTTTGCAGCAGTACCAAAATTGCGATAAGTATCAGTGATTGTACTCTGCTTGATGTATTTTGATGCCCGGGCTTTAATTTTTTTAAACTTTACCGAATCAGAGGGCTTGATCATATAAGCACCGCCCTGGGCTTTTATGGCCTTTAAATTCTTGGACCCCATGACAGCTCCAATACCGCCTCTTCCTAAAAAACGATGTCCTGAAGCCATATTTGCATATCTGACAAGATTTTCTCCGGCGGGTCCGATTACCAATGCTTTACCCCGGTCAACATCCAGTTTTTCCTGGGCATCGGGTATTTCCATACCCCAAAGATCTTTGGCATCCTTAAACTCTACACCATGTTCTGTAATATCAAGATATTGAGGTTGAAGGGCTTTGCCTTTAACAAGAAGCCCATCCCAGCCTGCAGTTTTTAAAGCAAGTCCAAAAGGCCCTCCACAGGAAGAAGTAACCATAATACCTGTAAGGGGAGACTTTGTAAGGGCCTCAAAGCGTCCGGAACATGGCCCCCCTGTACCCATCAGAACTCCCGGCATAAATGCAATTATATTGTCTGAGCCCAGAGGGTCTTGCCCCGGAGTCATCCTGTCAAACAAAAGTTTTAATCCCAGCCCCTTTGCTCCCAGATAAAGCCGGCGCTCGTCCGCCGTAATCTCATATATTTTATAGGCCTGCTTTTCAAGATCAACTTCCAGCACACGATTACTAGTACCTTTAATTTGCTTCATCTGTCACCCCTGTTAAATTATCCCCATTCTTATGCATTTGCATATTCATAATAAACGCAACACGCACTGGGAACAATCTTTTTATAAAAAAACTTATGAACTTACAGGGCGGGTAAATAACCAACTTCCCGTTTCCGGGGCTTTTTGAGTAGCCCTCCAGCCCATGGTATTAAATCCTGCAAGGTCTTGAGGATGCTCAGCATTGTTCTCAAGGGCATATCGCAGTAACGCCCCCCGGGCTTTTTTTGCGTGCACTACAACATTTTTATAGGCACCATTGGGATGTTGTTCTTTAAAAACAGGTGAAATAACCGGTCCGTTTAATTTCTTAATATCCAAGGCTTTCATGTATTCCTGGGAAGCAACGCTGATAATGGGTTCGTTTTCTTTCAAATCTTTGTTAAGGCTTTCGGTAAGAGTCTCTTTCCAAAACTCTGTCAGATTTTTTATTTTGCCTGTTTTTAATTTCAAACCCATTTCACAACGATAAGCTTCTATCATATCCATTGGACGTAATAAACCATAAAGCCCGGACAGAATACGTACTTTTTTCTGGGCAGCATCGAGTTGATCTTTGCTCAGGCTCACAACATCGAAATTTTGAAAAAGAAGTCCTGTAAAACCAAACAGGGCCGAAACTTTTGGACTGCCTTCCTCTCCCCATAAGAGAACAGTCTCCCGGGTCTCAGCTGCAAGTTTATCACTTAAAGACATTAAATCAGTCAGTTGAGCAATGCTCATTTCAGCAATCTTTTTAGCAAGCAATTGAGTCTTGTCTAAAAAACAGGGCTCTGTCACATCCAGGTCAGATGAGACAGAACAGTTTAAATTCATCGTTTTTGTCGTATTTAAAAGTAAAATCATTCCTTAGCTATCCTGAATAGCGCTATTGTAATTATTTATATATATAACATCTTGAAAAGTATCAGTCTTTACTATAATGAGTTAAGGAGTAATTAAGTAAATTAATATGAGGATACAAAATGAGCAGAGGAAAAGCAATTACATTGGCAGTTTTTACCATATGGCCGATTTTATATATGATTCTTTTTATGGGCGCCATGTTTACAATGATGGCCCTGAGCTTTTCAGGCACCTCACCGTCTTCAGAACCGCCAATCATGATGATAATCCTGCCTCTCCATTTCCTTACAATGTTGGAGATCTTTGTCATGATTATTATCTATATTATTCATATTTTTAAAACTGAAAAAGTTCCCCAGGACAAAAAAGCGCTCTGGGCTGTTGTCATATTCCTGGGCAACATGATCGCAATGCCCATCTACTGGTATCTCTACATCTGGAAACAAGAAGCCGAGTAAAGTTGATCTCTTTTAGGTGCAATAACGATTCAATAATCAGGTGTTATTCCCAAAATACTACTGAGTTTTCAATAGGTACTCGATCCGTTCTGGTTTTGTTTACAGGTGCTTTTTCATCTGCATATCCAAATGACATGCCAAAGAGGATGCCAAAATTATCTGGTATATCTAAAAATTTCTTCACAGGATCAGGAAATTGACCCAAAGCACCTTGAAAACAGTTTGTGATACCATTCTCGTTCATCAACATAGAGAGTGTTTGGGCATAGATACCCATATCGACAGCTCCCATGATGTTTAAATATTTTTCCATAGTAAAAAATAGAGCGTGGGGTGCATCAAAAAATGTCCAGTTCCGAGCCAAGGCAGTCAATCTTGACTGTTTGTCGCTGCGCTCAATACTCATTGAACTATAAAGGGCGTTTGCCGATTCAAACTGACGGTCACGATGAATGCCTTTATAGCGTACTTTCCAATCAAAATCCGGATTGGGTTCCTTGCCGCTCATCAACTCCTCAACGAATTGATCTTTAAGCGTATCCTTTTTTGCTCCAGAAACGACATGAATCTGCCAAGGTTGCACATTACAGTTGGATGGTGATAATTGGGCATCAGTGAATATCTTTTGTAAAATTTCTTCGGAGACCGGTTTGTCCAGAAAGGCGCGCACAGAAAATCGCTTCTTTAGTAAATTAGATAGTGACATGATTGATTAACCTCTCTTGAATCTAATATTAATTGTAATAATTTATGGTAAACAACCTGGTTAATAACACCCAAAACAAAATGAAAATAATACTTCTGCAAAGATAATACATCTTTATGAAAGTTCAATGTTCCCAATAAACATAGCTGTATAGAAAAATGTTAACCTTCTTTTTATTTACATTCTCCCTCGAAACGTTTACATTGACATTTACATTTTGCTTTATTATGATGAAAGATAATGTGCATTACTGACAAAGGGAAAATGCTATGAAAGATAATCTGACAGCAAAGCAAAAAAACTTTTTTGAATATCTAAAACAGGCGGTTGAGGAAACAGGCGTTGCACCGAGTTTAAGGGCTGCAGCAGGTAAACTTGGCATCAGTCACGCGGCTGTGGCGCAGATGCTTAGGATGCTGGAAGACAAGGGATATATTAAAAGAGATGGCCGGTACAGCCGAACCATACATATTTTAAATAAGATGGGTGAGGTTACTGAATTAAATCGTCTGGTGCAGGTTCCGATTATCGGGCAGATAACTGCTGGTTTGCCCATGTATGCCCAGCAGGAATGGGATGGAACAGTTCTTGTTGATTCTAAGATTTATCGCGGAGAAAATCTTTTTGCGTTAAGGGTTGATGGAGAATCCATGAAAGACGCAGGGATTCTGGACAAGGATATTGCTATTTGTGAACCCAGGCAATATGCCCAGAATAATGAGATTGTGGCTGCTTTAATTAAGAATGAAGAAGCAACCATCAAACGTTTTTTTCTTTATAAAGATCATATTGAACTAAAACCTGAAAATTCTGATTTTGAAACTCAGAAATATGATTTTAATGAAATCTTGATACAGGGAAAACTTGTGGGAATTGTCAGAGGGAACACTGATGGTTGATGATCCTGTAAACTGTGATCTTATGATTGGCACCAGTGGGTATTCATATCCTGAATGGGTTGATGCGGGGTTTTATCCCAAAGACACCCAATCCGGTAAAATGCTGACAGCTTATTCCAAAGTTTTTTCTGCCACAGAATTAAACTATACCTGGTACCAGATGCCAAAACCCTATGCAGTAGAGCGCATGTGTCAAAACATACCCAAACAATTCTATTTTGCGGCAAAACTGACCCGAACCATGACCCATGAAATTGATCCTGATATGTGGAAAAGTCAGGCAGCTCAATATAAAGATGGGATATCACCTCTACTTCAGTCAGGAAGATTATTGGCAGTGCTTTTGCAGATGCCACCGTATTTTGACAGATCCCAGAAAAACAGGAGTTATCTTGCATGGCTGCTTGACGAACTTGCTTCTCTTCCCCTGGCTGTAGAGTTCCGTCACAGATCATGGGCTCAGGATAAAGTTTTTACTGAGCTTGAAAAACGCAAGGTTGCTCTGGTTTCTGTGGATGAGCCGGATCTGCCCAACCTGTTTCCAAAGCTTGATGTGGTGACCAACCCTGATCTTTTTTATATTCGTTTTCATGGGAGGAATAAAGCAGCCTGGGGCTCGGGCAGTATGCAAAAACAGTTTGATTATAATTACTCGGATGAAGAACTTCAGGAATGGACAGATAATAAGCTTGGAAAGATGACATCCAAGGCCCAAAAAGGCGCTATTTTTTTTAATAATCATGTCCGGGCCCAGGCCCCTGAAAATGCATTACGGCTAATTTCAAGACTGATAAAAACAGGGAAGATAGATGAGGGAAAGATCAATCATCCATTTGAACATTGCTGATTTTGCGGTTGCTGTAGAACGGCTCATTGACTCAAGCCTGAAAGACTATCCTTTGATTATTGCGCCCAGGGGCAGCACCAGGGCTGTTGTGTATGACATGAGTGAAGAGGCGTTTCAGGCAGGAATCAGAAAAGGAATGTCATTACGAAAAGCAAGTCGTATCTGCAAAGACTCTCTGATACTTTCTCCACATTTTGACCGGTATGAACGTACCATGCGAGAGCTGATAAAGCAGGCATTGCCATATTCTCCCTGGGTCGAATTTGGAGAAAGAGACGGACACCTTTTCATAGATATTACCGGAACAAGCAGGCTTTTTGGTCCTTCTGTGGATGTAGCATGGCGACTGAACAAAGCCATTAAAAAAGACCTTACCCTGAACCCGATCTGGTCTGTTGCACCCAATAAGCTTTTAGCAAAAGTTGCCACTCGTCTTGTAAAACCTTTTGGAGAATATATTGTGGGAGCCGGAGAAGAGATCGACTTTTTAAAACCCTTGCACATCGGACTTTTGCCGGGCATAGAAAAAACAGATCTTACCCGGCTGAGAGAATTTAATTTTACATTGGTCTCTGAAGTCCTGGCCATGAAACCTGAACATTTAAGCATTTCTTTTGGCAAGCGCGCCATGTTTATTTATGATACCATCAGAGGAATCGATCCCTCCCCTGTTTTGCCTGTTACAAAAGCCAGATCTCTGGTGCAGGCAGATCATGAATTTTCTGAAGATACAAATGATATTGAGGTGTTGAGAAGTGCTTTGTATATTCTGACAGAAAAAATATGCATGGTGTTGAGAAAAAAACGGAAAGCTGCTGAAAAAATCAAGATTGAAATCAATTATTCAGATGGTATGCACAATACTGCACAAATGAGAATAAAACCTGCAAGTTCCAATGAACTGACATTGTATAAAAATACAAAAAGCCTTCTTGACCGTGCAGTAAAGAGACGTATCCGTATCCGTCATATGCGCCTCGTCTGTGAAAAATATGTATATCCCCAGATACAGATGGGACTTTTTGATAGTTCGAAAAAGAACAAAAAAAATGAGAGTATCATTAAAACCCTTGATCAAATCCGTTCTCGTTTTGGTTATGATGCGGTAAAACCCGGAATCACAAAGCTTGCATCATGATCCCGTTAACCCTTCGTTCAAATTATTCTCTTATGTGGGGAACGGCTTCCATACCAGAAATATGTCAAAGAGCCAAACATCTTGGCTATCAACAGATCGCATTAACAGATACGAATAATTTATGCGGAATAATCACGTTTATGGCAGAGTGCAAAACAAACAGATTAACTCCAATTGTCGGTGCTGAAATCACAGATATTCAATCAAAAAATCGTGCTGTCTGTCTTGTAAAAACCAAACAGGGATATAGTAATCTTTGCAGGCTGATTACCAAACGGCACAGAGATGAAAATTTTGACTTGTCTGCTTTTGTTCCTGAATATGCACAAGGGCTTATTGTTTTGACCAACAATTATAAGCATCTTGCAGCATGGCACAAAAAAGGAGTTGATGTTGCAGCAGCACTTCACAGAAAACCTTTACCGTTAACTCATATGCTTTGTAAAACTGCAAAGCGCTTAAACATTCCTCTTGTGGCAACACCCGGGAGTTTCTTTTTAAACCCTGAAGATGCACAGATTCATAAAATGCTCCGGGCCATTGATCAAAACACATGTCTGTCAAAACTGACTGGACATGATGTTGCCCCAGATCATGCCTTTTTAGCCTCAACTGACGAATATGCAAAAAGATTTGAAATTTGTCCTGAGGCCATTAAAAATACATATAAAATTGCTGAAAAACTTAAATTTCACGGCCCTGATTTTGGCATTGTGATGCCGCCTTTTAAGAATAACGGAAAAAATAACGAAGAAGAACTGACAGACAAAGCACTTTTATCCAAAAGAGTCTATGAAGGCGCAAAAAACCGGTATGGCAATGATTTGTCTGAAGTTGTTGTGACACGGATTGAGTATGAGCTGAAAATCATTAACAAGATGAACTTTCCATCATACTTTTTAGTGGTTCAGGATATTATCAAACAAAGCCCAAGGATCTGTGGCCGGGGGTCCGGGGCTGCATCCATAGTTGCCTATTGCCTGAGGATTACAAATATATGCCCTGTAAAATTCAATCTGTACTTTGAAAGATTTTTAAATCCGGGCAGGAGTGATCCGCCTGACATTGATGTTGATTTTGCCTGGGATGAGCGGGATGATGTTTTACAGTCTGTATTTGATAAATTTAAAAATCATACTGCCATGGTTTCAAGTCATGTGCTTTTTCAGCCGCGCATGGCAGTCAGGGAAGTTGCCAAGGTGTTTGGGCTTCCTGATGTCGAGATCGGCCAGATTTCAAAACGTCTTCCCTGGTTCTGGAAAGCAGATCAGGTAGAAAAAAATTTCATTGAGCGGATTAAAAAAAAACCTGAGTTTCGGTTTATTGATTTTCCCCATCCCTGGCCTGAAATCATGAAATATGCCGAAGGGTTGATCGGTAACCCTCGGTATTTATCTGTTCATCCGGGTGGTATTGTGATTACACCGGACCCCATAGATACATATGTTCCCATTGAAACCGCGACAAAAGGAGTTCCCATTATGCAATGGGATAAAGATGCAGCAGAGGATGCAGGCTTAGTCAAAATTGACTTGCTGGGAAACCGGAGTCTTGGAGTGATCAGAGATGCAGTAAATAATGTGCATGACAATGGGATTGAATTTAATGAATCAGAGGCTGACCCTGAAGATGATTTTGAAACCCAGCAGGTGGTTGCAAACGGTCACACCATGGGATGTTTTTACATTGAAAGTCCTGCCATGCGACTTTTGCAAAAAAAATCACAGGTGGGCGGATTTGAACACCTTGTCATCCATTCAAGTATTATACGACCGGCTGCCAATGAATATATCAAAGAATATCTAAAACGACTCCATGGTGAACCCTGGGACCCGATTCATCCGCTGTTGAATAATGTCTTAAATGAGACTTTTGGCATCATGGTGTATCAGGAAGATGTTTCCAAAGTTGCGGTGTCCATGGCAGGCTTTGACCATGTTGAGGCAGACGGGTTGCGTAAAATACTTTCAAAAAAGAACAGGGCGCTTCAGCTGCAGGATTATTATGAAAGGTTTTATTCCGGTGCAAAGAGAAATGGTGTAAATGATGATCAGATTAAGCGTGTCTGGGATATGATCTTAAGTTTTAACGGATATTCTTTTTGCAAACCTCACAGTGCCTCCTATGCAAGGGTTTCTTTTCAGGCAGCATATATGAAAACTCATTTCCCGGCAGAATTTATGTCAGCAGTGATCAGTAATCAGGGAGGATTTTACAATGCCTTTGCCTATGTGTCAGAAGCCAGAAGAATGGGTGTTGAGATACTTAAACCAGATGTGATGGAAAGTGAAATATCATGGCAGGGGAATAATTTTAAAATGCGGACTGGCTTTATGGCGATAAAAGGCCTTTCTGCAAAGGTACAAAAAAGAATTCTTATGGAAAGAGCAAAGGGAAAATTTAAAGATGTGTTTGATTTTTTTAAAAGGGTGCAGCCTGCCAATGATGAAGCAAGAGCGTTAATTCACTCAGGTGCTTTGGATGCTTTTAATCATAAAGAAGGTAATCAGGGCAAATCCAGGGCAAATCTTTTGTGGGTTCTTGCCTGTTGGCAAAAGCAGATAAAAAAACCAAAAAAAAAGCCAAAACTTTTTGATCAGGTTGCAGAGGATATTGCGCTTTTTGGTGAATCAGCATCTGATATCAGGTATCCAAATTTTCCAAAAGAGAATCCGCTTGACCGACTTCGAAGAGAATTTTCTACGCTGGGGTTTTTATGTGATTGCCACCCCATTGTCTTGTATAAAGATGCCTTAAAAAAACTGAATGCTATCAAAGCCAACAAATTATTTAATTTTGTTGGTCAAACCATCCAGTTTGCCGGCTGGCTCATCACAGGAAAAACAGTTTTAACCAAACATGGTGATCCCATGAAATTTCTGACGTTTGAAGATGAAACCGGGATTGTGGAAACTGTATTCTTCCCAAAACCCTATGCAGAGTTCTGCCATATGATTGAATATGGTAGACCCTACATCCTCACCGGAAAAGTAGACTCAGAATGGAATGCAGTAACCCTGGCTGTTAATAAAGTTGAAGTTTTAAATTAATCTTTTTTTATAACTGCCTGGGATGTTTTGCCATTCACAAGTACATCAAGAGGTTTTTCAAAGTGTATATGCCTTAGAAACGTGGTTTCATTCTTAAGGGGCTGCTGTTTCAGCCATTCATAGTCAATGAAATCTTTGCCCTTATCCAAAACTGTTATATAACTTATACCAAGGGAAGTAATATTTTGAAAAAAATGTGACCCCTGGGAAGGATCTGCCTTAATACTCTCTATTGTGGTTTCAACCATAACACCGACATTGGAAATATCGTTCCAGGCAACAGGAATGCCAAGCCATTTGTCTGATGATCCCCATCTGCCCGGACCAATCAGAATATATTTTTTTTGTTCTTTTGTGAAAAGAGAATTTAATTTATTAATTTCTGCAGCAATTTCTATTGTTTTGGCAGCATCGAAATTTTCGGGGTCAACATAAATAATATCAAAGATATCTTCATACTCTCCATTCCCCAAGGACCTTGTGGAAAAACAAAAGGCCTTCTCAATATCCTTATCCTTAATTTTTATGTCCATATTCTGCCGGTATCTTCCCATGGGTCTTATCTGAAGAAGGGAGAACTCAGGCTTTCTATTGTATTCCAAAGCATTGGCAAGATTGACCGCAAACTCAATTTCAATGGAAGTTCCCATCCATCTGTTTCCCACTTTTGTTATCTCGTCAAGAATTTTAGCCAAAGGGAATGTATTATATTTCAAAATATTTGCAAAGGTTAATACAGGGAAGCCTGACTTAGAAAATGAATCTCTTATTTTATTATCCTGAGGAAAATATGTTGATGAGAGAGATCTTACAACCGGATGGTCTGAAGCATCGCTGATATCAATTTTTACAACATAGGGATCATCATTGGAATCTTCAGAAAAAATAAGATCTTCCTGGGGATTATCTGTTTTTAAAGCATAAAAGAAATTCTGGGCATTTTTCAGGATGTCATCAACCTGGGAAAACTGAGGAAGGAGTTGGGGCTGCTTTGGGCAGAAACGAATCGCCTTTCCACCTTCCATAACTATTTTCCCAAGCCCCAGAGCAATATATGAGATACCGTCTTCTGCCTTAAGGCTTGAAACAGGATAAAAATTATAAGATTGAGCAACTCCTGAAATGGCTGGATAAAAATAATTATTATATCGGCTACCAATCAATTGCTGAATCACCACACCCATTTCTTCATCTTCTATGCGATGCATTGTGCTTTTTGCATAGGATTTAGGCGCTTTTAAGTATGTGGAAGCATACACCAGCTTTATTGCTTTGATTAAACTATTAAATCGATCCTCAAATTCAGGCTCACAATTTGGCAACATATAGGTCTTATACAGTCCTGCAAAAGGCTGATAATGTGCATCCTCAAACAAGCTTGAAGACCTCACAGCAATGGGAAACTTGGCATACTCCAGGTATGTTCTTAAGTTTATCTCAAGCCAATCCGGCATTTTAGCAGCTAAAAACTGCTTGATAATTTCTTCGTCCTCATAGCTTGCAGAATCCTCTAACAATACAACCAGATCATTGATTGCAATAAAAGATTTAAAACCTTCTGTTGTAATGACAAGAGTTTTGGGAATGGTAAATTCAACATCAGGAAACTTATCATTTAAGGAAGAATTCTTTTTAAGCTGGGATGCCATAAAGGCAAGACCTCTTGCTTTTCCTCCAAGAGATCCTTTTCCAATTTTAATAAAAGTGGTATCTGAATCAAACTTGTTCGTATCAAAATCAATAACAACACCCTGGCTGCTACCTTTTCTTCGCTCGTGAATCGCAGCGATGAGGAAATTTTTCAAATCACTGACAATGGGAAAATCTTTTATTTTATAGGGTCTTAATTTAATGGCCAGCTCTATTTCTGACCTTGCCATTAGCCACCTTGAAAAATCATTATTCATGGCATGGTAGACAACTGATTCATCCGGGATATCGGGTAAAAGCTTTTCTATTTTTTTTAGGTCTGATGCCTGGGCAATTTTTTCTCCATCAGGCATTGTAAAAATAAAATCGCCAAACCCCAGGGATTTAATAAAAAATTTATGAATTTTTTCATTTAAATTTAAAGAATTTTTATTAATAAATACCGCCGGAATCTTTTCAATTTTCTCCTTTAACTGCTCTTCAGTGCTAAGAGCCAAAAGGGGAAGATCAGGATTATCCTTTTTTACTTTTGTTAAAAAATCGTATCCGGCTTTTTCATAGAGTTTACCTTTTTTGGGAAATCTCATATCAGAAAAAATGCTGAGTAAATAGGGTCTGTATTTTTTATAAAGATTCCAAGCCTCTTCATAATTCTGGGCAACAAGCACTTTGGGCCGCCCTCTCATTTGTAAAAGCCTGTGGTCCTCGTTCAGAGAATCATCAATAACAGCTTGAGTCTGTTCAACTATCTGCTTATACAGAACTGGTAAAAACGCTGAAAAATGATAAGGCGAATCTTCCACCATAATGATAACCCTGACATTGGCATTTTCTGTATCAAACTCTACATTCATCTGGTCTTCAAGATTTTTTATAATGGCAAGCAGTAAATCAGCATTACCGCCCCATACATATACCCTGTCAATGGTCCCTTCATCTTTCCTATCTATATAGTTATGAATATTAGACGTATTATGCACAAGCAAATAAAACGAAAGATCAGGGTATTTAATTTTTACCTGTTTACCAAACTTATAAATATCAACATTATCCAGGCTGGGCATGGCAATGACCAAATCAAATTTTTTCTTTGCCAATAATATAAACGCTTTTTCAGCGGAAGAAACCCAGGATAGCTTAGGTGGCCTGGACAGATTCAGCCCTTTATATTCATTAATTATTCTAGGCGCCAGCTTACCTTCCTCTTCCATTATAAATGCATCATAGGGGCATGAAACCAGAAGGATTTCTTCAACTTTTTCCTTCATCAAATCATGATAAATCTTAAAAAAAGGATCATAGCCGTTTTTGCTGTTCTTTTTTGTATCCATAAACATAATATTACCCTGCCAACGAAGGAAAATCAATATTTATGGTGGGGCAATAGATTTTGACCCGGAAAAATGGAAAAAGCCATATTGGGTGGAAGTTAAAAGCAGATTCAAGCACTAATGTAATATCCCTGTAAAAACATGTATATAATATTGGCATATTAAAGAGAGCATGGTATTTTAATGGTTTATATTCCATTATCATAATAAAAAAGGATCAACATGGAACTTTTTACAATAGATTTTGAAAAGTGTGATAGTGATGGCCTTTGTGCCATTGAATGCCCTGCCCATATCATTGAAATGAGCGAAAAGGGACCTGTGCCTGTTAAGGGTGCTGAAGATAGTTGTATAAAATGTGGCCATTGCGTGGCAATCTGTCCTAAAGGCGCTTTAACACTGAATTTTCTAACTCCCGAAGATTGCATGCCCATTGATAAAGATCGAAAAATTACACCTGATATGGCAGAACAATTCTTAAGATCCCGAAGATCCATAAGGCGCTATAAAGAAAAGCAGGTACCCAGAGGTCTGTTTGAAAAAGCTTTGGAGATTGCCTGTTGTGCACCAACCGGCAGCAATAAACAACCTGTTCAATGGCTTATTGTTGATAAAAAAGAAGATATTGTAAAAATCGGTGCCCTTGTGATTGACTGGATGCGCTATATTGTCAAAACAGCTCCTGAGGTTGCCCAGACTCTAAATATGGGATTATTGATAAGCCAATGGGATGACGGAATTGACAGGATATGCCGGGATGCTCCCCAGCTTGTTTTTGTTTACGCGGCAGATGAATTTGGAAGTGGTTCAGCAGATTGCCATACTGCCATGGCTTATCTTGAACTGGCTCTGCCCGGGCTTGGCCTTGGAAGCTGCTGGGCCGGATATGTCAAATATGCTGTAAACCAGTGGCCAGACCTTAAAAAAGAGATTAACCTGCCTGAAAAGCATACCTGCCATGGTGCCATGATGGTAGGGTATCCAAAATTTAAGTATTTTAGAGCACCTAAAAGAAACGCGCCTGTTATAAAATATCATCATAAATGAAGAAACATTCAACAATAGGGCCTCCTTTGACACTGGCCTGGTTTATCTGGGGCCTGGGCGCCCTTTTTTACCTTGTTGGGTTTTTTCAAAGAGTTGCACCGGGTGTCATGACCCAGGAGTTGATGCAGGCTTTTGATATCTCTGCTTCCGGCCTGGGGCAATTATCTGCTTTATATTTTTACTCCTATGTTGCCATGCAGATACCCACAGGAATACTGGCAGACACGCTGGGACCCAGAAGATTGTTAACTGCCGGCTGCATGATTGCCGGTATGGGGACAATTTTATTTTCCCTCTCTTCAGATTTTATGTGGGCAGGCCTGGGAAGATTCATGATTGGCGGATCTGTTGCTGTTGCTTTTGTTGGATTATTGAAGCTTTCTTCTTCCTGGTTTCCAAAAAAATTCTATGCCTTTGTTGCGGGCAACGCTCTTTCCATTGGGTTGATCGGTGCAATAACCGCAGGTCCTCCCTTAAGATTTCTCATGGATATTTTTGCCTGGCGAAATGTTATTTTTACCACCGGATTAATGACTCTTTTTTTGGGAGGAATGATATGGTTTGTGGTCAGAGACTGGCCCCAGGAAAAAGGTTATCCCGGATTCAATCAAAAAATAATACCAAAAATATCACTATCCTTTAAAGGGATCTGGCAAAACCTTTTTAAAGTAATGCAATACAAAAATACACTGCTCTTATTTGTGATTCCTGGTGGGATTGTGGGCTGTCTTTTGACTTTTTCAGGTCTCTGGGGGGTGCCCTATCTTATTTCTCATCACCAATTAAGCCCGGGCCGGGCAGCAACTCTGACATCATGTCTCCTTGTGGGCTGGGCTTTTGGAGGACCATTTTTTGGATGGCTGTCTGACAGACTGGGAAAAAGAAAACCATTGTATATTATCGGAGCTGTCCTGACTGGTCTGGGATGGATTTTTATACTTTTTATGGAAAGCCTGACTTTTTACCCTTTAGCTGTAATCCTTTGGATTACCGGGTTTGTTTCCGGCTGCATAATCATCAGTTTTGCCTTTGCCATGGAATCAGTTCCCCAGTATTTATCCGGAACTGTTGCAGGTCTTACCAACATGGGAGTGATGATGGGCCCCATGATTCTCCAGCCGGTTGTGGGTAAAATTTTAGATCTGCAATGGACCGGGGAAATGGCTAACGGAGTTAGGATATATTCCCTTCAGGCATATGAATATGGTTTTATTCCCATGATGATCTGGGTTATTTTATCTGCTTTTCTTCTATTTTTTACCAGTGAAACAAATTGCAAAGGGATTGAGCAGACATGAAAAAATCCGGTACTATATCCAATAACTACCTTTATTTACTGATGGCTCTTCACGTATTCGGTGCAGCCGGTACTTTTGTTTTCAGCAAAGCTGCTGCTATCAGCTTTGCTAATCCACTTGTATTAACTGTGATGCGGGGACTTGGATCTTCAGTTATTTTTTTAATATTCACCGGCTGGAAAATCCCAAAACCTGATTTTACATTTAAGGAATGGCTTTTTTTATTGTTTTTAGGCATACTGCTTGTCCCCATGAACCAGTATTGTTTTCTAAAAGGCCTTGAACTTACTGTACCGGGCCATTCAGCTCTTCTATATGCAATGACACCACTTGGCGTATTGCTCCTGACAAGTGCCAGGGCAAAAAAAACGCCTTCCCTGAAAACGTTTTTTGGTATTTTTATTGCATTTTCGGGTGTGATAATTGTTTTAAGACCCTGGAACACGGGGAATCAGATCAGCGAACTCAGACTGGGTGATCTCTGGCTTATAGGTGCAGTTCTCTGCTGGGTTGTGTATACTGTCCTTGCAAGTGATATTTGCAAAAAAAAGAATGTCCTGACCGTCACTGCATGGAGCCTCATTTTAGGCGTTTTAATAATGCTCCCATTTTCCTTTGAGTCAATAAAAACCTTTAATTTTTCTGCTGTCTCCAATGCGGGATGGTTTGGGCTTGTATATATGATGATCATAACAAGCACTGTAATGATGATTGTCTGGAACGTACTATTACAGCACTTAACTCCGGTCCAGGTTTCCATCACTACCAATGCACAGCCACCGGCCACAACACTTTTAGCAGCAGCCATGGCTTTAGTAGGAATTTTACCAGGTGATCAGGACCTGGGCATTTTATTTTTTATGGGTATGATGCTCTCACTTTTCGGTGTTATTCTCATTCAAAAAACAAAATTTAAAAAAGGATAAAACAATGAGCGAACCTTTAACACTGGAAATTTTTTCTGATTATATCTGACCCTGGTGCTACTTCATTACCGGGCGTATTGAACAGCTAAAAAAGGAATATAACATCAGAGTTAAATGGCGTGCTTTTCCGCTGCACCCGGAAACTCCAGAAGAAGGCCAGGAACTGACAAAACTCTTCTCAACCAGTTCTTCAGAAATAGAAAAGATGATGGATCATTTGAGAAACACTGCTGCCAGTCTTGGGTTGATTATCAATAAAAGAGAGAAAACTTACAATAGTCGGCTGGCTCAGGAATTGGGGCTCTGGGCTGAATCAAAAAACAAAGGGGATGAGTTTCATATGGCAGCCTTTAAAGCCTATTTTGTGGAAGGAAAAAACCTTGCAAAGTCATCAGTCCTTTTAGATCTTGCAAGTTCAGTAACGCTTCCTTTAGATGAAGCCTTGGAGGTGCTGGAAAAAAGAAGTTTTAAAAAAGCTGTTGATGCTGACTGGGAAAAATCAAAAGGGTACAGGATTACCGGGGTTCCGGCATTTGTGCTCAATGGAGATATTTTGGTGGGGGCCCAGCCTTACGAAACCCTGGCACAATTCGTAAAAGCAAATGGCGCTGTTAAAAATAATTAGATGGGCCACACCACATAGAAGTTTAAGGATGCGAATCATATCAGTTTTTTAGCCTTGACTTCTATACTGGCAAAAAGTAGATTCTAAGGTAATTTAACTGCATTATGAGAGGTTCTATGCGTGCTTTTCAAGTTCTGATGATTCTGGCCATTATTCATGGCTCAACAGTGTATGCTCAGGAGCGCCCTCCGGCCAAGGTGGTAATTTCAAAAATTGTTTATGAAAAAGCCGCTCCAAACCGATCTTTTATTGGTACCCTTTATTATGAAAGAATGAGTCATATTTCTACAGAAATCGCGGGGCTTGTAAACAGGGTAACCGTTTCTGAAGGAGATCAGGTTAAAAAAGGAACCCCTCTTGTTCATCTGGATACAGAAATTCTTGATAAAGAAATACTGATTCGTAAAAATGAAATCGACCAGGCCCAGCTGAGCATTGAACAATCAGAAAAAAATTATCAACGCATGGATTTTCTATATAAAAAAGGCGGGGTACGTGAAAAAGATTTTGAAGATGCCGGATTTGTTTATCAGGCCGCTGTTCTAAAAAAACTATCTTCCCAGACAATCCTGGAAAAACTATTAATTCAAAAACGGAAAAGCTTTATTAAAGCCCCTTTTGATGGAATTATTCTGGAGAAAAATATAGACTCCGGAGACTGGGTCCAGCAAGGTAAAACATTACTCAGCATCGGGTCTGTTAATGACCTTTTTATAAAAGTGCCTGTGGCAGAAACGTTGTTGAAATTTATTTTGCCCGGACAAAAAGTACCTGTAATTATCAATGCATATAACAAAAAAATAACAGGGACCATTGATAGCATCTCCCCCATAGCAGATGCAAAAACCAAAAATATTTTCCTAAAATTAAAAATCCCCCGATTGGATAAAGTGGCTGCGAATATGTCAGCAACTGTATTTATTTCTACAGGCGCGGGAAAAAGACTGGCCATGATCCCCCGAGATGCCTTAATACGATTTCAAGGCAAGAATGTTGTCTATACCATTAAAGAGGGTAAGGCTGCGATGCTGCCGGTCAATATCGTAACATACCTGAAAGACAGAGTTGGCGCTGATAATGAGCATTTTACAGAAAATATGCCTGTTGTTGTTGATGGAAATGAGCGCTTACGCCCAGGACAGCCTGTTGTCAGTGTTGGAGAAAAGTAGATGGACATCATCCGATTTTTTATCCAAAAACCGGTAACTGTTTGTGTGGGTGTCATTATCGTTGTCATGTTCGGACTTATTGGATTGCAAAGTCTTCCTGTCCAGCTGACTCCTGATGTTGAGACCCCTTTGATTACAGTCAACACAACCTGGTATGGCGCAACTCCCTATGAAATTGAAAAAGAAATCATCGAAAAGCAGGAAAAAGCCCTGAAAGGTCTTCAGGGTCTAACCAAAATGGAGAGTTCAAGTTACAACTCTCTGGGGACGATTACCCTGTCTTTTAAAATTGGAACGAATCTTGATGATGCCCTGCTAAGAGTGTCCAATAAAATGTCTGAAGTTGCCAATTATCCGGAAAATGTAAACAAACCCACCATAGAATCTTCCGGAGCCAACAGCTCACCAATAATATGGATGATGCTCATACCAACACCTGATAATCCTGAACACATTAATCATTTTAAAACGTTTTTTGAGGATAATATCCGCCAGCACCTCGAGCGAATAAACGGTGTGGGTTCCCTTCTTGTATTTGGTGGAACAGATACAACTCTGGATGTGATTCTGGATGCCAAAAAAATGGCGCGCTATAATGTATCAATCGATCAGATAATTTCATCTATTCGTCGATCCAATCAGAATATTTCAGCCGGTATTCTGGGTATAGACAAAAAAAATTACCGTATCCGGACTGTCAACCAGTTTCAATCCCCGGAAGATGCACTTGATGTTGTTATATTTGATGATGGGATAAAAAGAATCTACATCCGCGATGTAGCCAAAGTTCAAAAAGGGTATAAAAAAGAATCAGCATCTGTTCTGCACAACGGGGAACAGGGTATTGTTGTTGCTGTCAGAAAAGAAAAGGGTGCCAATGTTCTGGATATGACAGATGCTGTTGAAAAAACAGTACTTCAATTGAATAAAACCATTCTTGAACCCAAAAAATTGACCCTAAAAATGGTCTATGATCAGCGCCCGTACATCAACACAGCCACAAACCTGGTCAAGCGAAATATCTTTATTGGAGGTATATTAGCTGTCTGCATGCTGCTTTTATTTTTACGAAGCCTCAGGGCAACTCTGGTCACCGGAATTGCTATTCCTATTTCTGCCATTGGGTGCTTTGCCTTTCTATGGCTTTTAGGCAGAAACCTGAATGTTGTCAGTATGGCCGGGGTATCATTTGCTGTGGGTATGCTGGTCGACAACTCCATTGTGGTTCTTGAAAATATTGACCGACACCGCAAAGAAGGTAAAACTGCCTTTGATGCAGCCTATGAAGGAACAAAAGAAGTGTGGGGAGCTGTGCTTGCCTCCACTGCCACAACCATTGCAGTATTTTTGCCCGTTGTTTTTATCCAGGAAGAGGCAGGTCAATTATTCCGAGACATTGCCATAGCTATTTCTTCATCAATTTTCTTAAGCCTTATTGTTTCTATTTCAGTCATCCCCACCCTGTTTCACCTCTTTTACAGAAAAAAGAACACTATTAAACCTGGAAAATTTCAGGAAAGCAGGATTGGCCCTTTTCTGGCAGGAGTGATATTAAAATCCAGTACCTTATGCATGAAAAATGTGTTTACCCGTCTTGCCACCATCATCTTATTTACAAGTTTCTCCCTTGGATTGACCTGGTGGCTTTTACCCAGTGCAGAATACCTTCCCCAGGGGAACAGAAACCTGATACTGAATATCCTCATTCCACCACCTGGTTATTCTATTGAAAAGCTTAAAAGCATTGGCAAAAAGATCTATAAGGATACTGAACCCTATTTTAAAGAAGATGGCAAAGATGGCTTTCCCATGATTGACAATATGTTTTTTGTAGGGGCAGACAGAATAACACTTTTTGGTGGGATGAGCACTCATGAAACTCGCGCCGGAGAGTTAATCCCTCTTTTCAGGAGGGTGATGGGAAATATTCCCGGTGTCTTTGGTGTGAGTATTCAAACAGGGCTTTTTCAATCCGGTATCGGAAAAGGCAGAACAGTAGATGTCAATATCTCCGGCGAAGAAATAAACGATATTATTCAGGCTGCTTACGCCTTGTTCGGGACAATCGGTAAAAAAATGGAACGAACTCAGGTTCGCCCGGTACCTTCCTTAGAAGCCAGTTACCCGGAAGTAAACATCATCCCGAATAAAGAAAAATTGTCAGCCAATGGTCTTAGTGCGGAACAACTGGGAATATACATAGATATCTTGATGGATGGCCGCAAAGTTGAAGAATACCGCCCCGAAGGAGTTAAACAGATTGACCTTGTTCTCAAAGGACTGGATACTTATGCCGGCTCACCCGAGGATATTTTAAACAACACAATCGTTAACAGCTTTGGCGACCTTATCCAAATCAGAGATGTGGCAAAAATAGAATATAGTGAGGGTATGTCCCAGATTAACCATCTGGAACGTAACCGAACCATAACACTACAGGTAACTCCACCAGCCGATCTTGCCCTGCAAAGTGCCATGGAATTAATCGAAAATGATATTATTCCTTCATTAAAAAAAGCAGGCCAGTTAAACAACGTCAATGTAGGCGTTGGCGGCAATGCGGATAAACTTGTTGAAACCCGTAATGCACTCAAATGGAACCTGCTTCTTGCATTAATTATTACCTACCTTCTTATGTCTGCTTTATTTGAAAACTTTTTATACCCCTTTATCATCCTTTTTACCATACCCCTGGCTGCTGCCGGAGGTTTTGTCGGGCTTGCTGCGGTCAACACTTTTATTGCACCTCAGGGTTTTGATGTACTGAGTATGTTGGGATTTATCATTCTAATTGGAACAGTTGTAAATAATGCCATTCTCATTGTTCATCAATCATTAAACAATGTCCGCTATAACGGACTCTTTGGAAAAGATGCTGTTATAAATGCCGTAAAAACAAGAATCAGGCCTATTTTCATGAGTGCCATAACCAGCCTCCTTGCCATGATGCCCATGGTATTATCAACAGGTTCCGGCAGCGAGCTTTATCGAGGTTTGGGATCAATCCTTTTAGGAGGCCTTGCCATGTCAACTGTTTTTACTCTCTTTGTTATTCCTTCACTACTTGTATTTGTTATTGATTTTGAAAAGGCAAAATTATGAAAACTATTGGATTATTAGGTGGAATGAGCTGGGAAAGCACACTCGAGTATTATCGTATGATAAACCAAGGTGTAAAATCTGCTCTTGGAGGCTTACACTCGGCCGAAATTGTTCTTTACAGTGTGGACTTTGACCCCATTGAAAAACTACAACACCAAGGGGATTGGGATGAAACCGGCAGGATATTAGCCAAAGCTGCTTTAAATATTCAGGCTGCCGGTGCTGACTTCCTGCTTATATGTACCAACACCATGCATAAAGTTTCAAAACCAATAGAAGCTGCCATTGATATTCCATTGTTGCATATAGCAGATGCCACCGCTGAAACTCTTTTAAAGCAGAATATCAAAAAAGTAGGATTATTAGGAACTGCTTTTACCATGGAGCATGATTTTTACAAAGGACGATTGAAAACAAAACATGGCATAGATGTAATCGTTCCTCAAAAAGAAGACAGGGCACTTGTACACAAAATTATTTATCAGGAACTTTGCCTGGGCAAAATCCTGGACAAATCAAAAACAGAGTATCTTAGAATAATTGATGCTCTTGTTAAGGAGGGTGCTGAAGCTATTATCCTCGGCTGCACTGAAATTGGAATGCTGGTCAAGCAAGAAGATACCCGTGTTAAAATAATCGACACAACAATAATACATGCTGAAAAGGCTGTTGAGTTTGCATTACAATAAACATGATCCAGGGAGAACAAGATGTTCAAGAAAAATATTGTACCTGTTAAAAACCTCACAAAAGACCCCCAAATAGATAGATTTGATTTTAATACTACAGATAATTTATCACCTTTGGACAGTGTTATTGGACAACAACGTGCTGTTGAGGCCATTGATTTCAGCCTGAATATGAAAACTCCCGGATATAATCTCTTTGTTACAGGGGATGAAGGAACCGGTAAATCAACAATTGTAAGAAATATTGTGACAAAATATGCAAAAAATGAAGAAACCCCTGAAGATATCTGTCTTGTACACAACTTTGATGATGATTTCTGCCCCATTCCATTTTCCTTGCCTTCTGGAATAGCTATTGCTTTTAAACGCCAGATGGCAAGATTCATAGAGAATTTAAAAAACCAAATCCCCCTTTCCTTTGAAGATGATTCTTTTAAAATTCAGAACAAAAAAATTCAGGAAAAATATAATCAACAAAAAAGCGAAATTTTAAAAAAAATTGAAGCCTTTGCGAATCCCCTTAATATTGGAATTGCCCAAACTGAAAAAGGCTATGAGCCTGTTCCGCTCCATGAAAGTAAACCCATGGGTCAAGATATGTATGACGCCTTACCCGAGGGCAAACAAAAGGAATTGATGGAACAAATAGGTCTGGTAAAAGAAAAACTTAATGAAAATATGAAAACTGTCCTTCTTCTGGACAATGAAGCCCAGGAAGCAGTTAAACAACTTATATCTAAAAGGGTTCAGGGGGTTGTTAAAGGCCAGATAACAAGCTTAGCCAATTTCAGCGAGGTACCTGCTGTCCAGGAATACCTCAAAGCAGTAGAAGAAGACATCGCAAATAACATTGCCCTGTTTATGGGTAAGCAAGGGACAAAAGGGTCTCCCAGCGAAAATAATGAAATTGAAGAGATTTCCAAAGCATTATTTAAACGTTATCAGATAAACATATTGGTCTGCCATAGAAAAAAAACCGGGGCTCCGGTTATTTTTGAGCCCAACCCCAATTTCCCGAATTTATTTGGCACCATTGAGAAAAACCTGATCATGGGGGTTCCAACAACTGACTTTACGATGGTCCAGGCCGGTTCATTATTAAAAGCCAACCAAGGATACCTGATCATGGAAATAGAACCTTTACTGACAAATCCTCTGGTGTGGGAAACATTAAAAACTTCCCTGCAAAACAGGGTACTACAGGTAGAAGACACTCCGGGGCAAGGGATACCCGGCACAAACTCTTTAAAACCATTACCCATTGAACTGAATGTCAAAATTATTCTTATGGGTAACTATGAGACCTTTCGTTTAATTCAACAACTGGATGGTAAATTTAATAAACTTTTTAAAGTCAGAGCAGACTTTGATAATGAAGTAAAAATTACAAAAGAGGTTGTATTACAATATGCACGGTTTGTTGCAAGCGCCTGCAAGACTGAAAGACTTCTACCCTTTAATAAAGGTGCGGTTTCCAAGGTGATTGAACACGGCAGCAGATTGATTGCTGATCAGTCACGATTATCTCTCAGATTCGGCCAGGTCATGGGAGTTTTGAAAGAAGCGGATTATTGGGCTCGAAAAGACAAAGCGCAACAGGTTACCCTCAAAAATATCGAAAAAGCGATTCAGGAATTCAGGTTCAGAAATAACCTCTATGAAGAAAAAGTGCATCAGGGGTTTGTTGATAATACGGTTCTTATTGATGTTAAAGGTAAAGAGGTGGGCCAGGTTAATGCCCTGGCAGTCTACCAGATGGGAAATATTGCCTTTGGCCGCCCCACAAGAATAACAGCAGAGTCCTATATGGGTGAGCCCGGTATTATCAATGTTGAACATGAAGCAAATATGTCAGGCCAGACCCATGACAAAGGCGTTATGATCATATCCGGGTTCCTTGGCAGAATGTTTGCCCAGGACTACCCCTTAAATGTGACCATAAGTATTACTTTTGAACAGAGCTATTCCGGGGTTGATGGTGATAGTGCTTCATCAACCGAATTATATACGGCTTTATCCAGTTTATCGGGCATCCCTATCAACCAGGGTATTGCAGTCACCGGGTCAGTCAACCAGAAAGGAGAAATCCAGGCCATTGGCGGGGTGAATGAAAAAATAGAAGGATATTATGATGTTTGTACTCAAAAAGGCCTGACGGGTAACCAGGGAGTTATGATCCCTGCTTCAAACGTAAAAAATCTGATGCTGCGATCAGATGTAATAGAATCAGTGAAAAAAGGACGATTCCATATTTATCATGTAAAAACCATCCAGGAAGGTATAGAAGTTCTGTTTGAACAAAAGGCTGGCAAGCCTGACACAGATAATCAATACCCTTCAGGAACAGTCTTTGGAGCTGTCCAAACTAAGTTAAAGCAATTTTATGACCAGGCAATAAACCCTGAATAAATTTTTAAAAACGTTCTTATTTCCTTTTGCATGTAGAAATACCAAGCAATTGATACGGCGGACACCAGCCTACCAGACCTGTAAGTATTGGCAAAAGGCCCAAAAGACCCCATAGCGACTTAGGGCCGATAAACACAAGGGACAATATTATAAGACCAAGGATTATTCTGACAACTCTTTCGATATTGTGAATGTTCTGTTTCATAATTATCTCCTTTACAATAAAAAATTATAAGTGCATTGTTGTTCCCAGCTTATTGAAAATAAGGTAAGACAATTCTTACATTAAACAAGGAAAATAAATTCAAGAAAGCACATCAGAATGAAAATAATATTTAAAGACCGAGACCTTTGCATCCTCTTTTTTTCGACTCTTCTCTTTTTTTTTAATGAGTCTGTTTTTTTACCAACTCTTCCTATCCATCTGTCAAAAGCCGGGTATTCCAATTTTCAAATCGGAATTGTACTGGCTGCTTTTGCCTTAGGTGTCCTTGTTTTCAGGCCTTTATCCGGATATGTAACTGACAAAATTTCCAAAAAAGTATCTTTGTCTTTAAGCGTGTTTATATTTTTTATTTCCCCCATATTTTATCTTTTCTCAACCCATATTGTTTATCTTATCATATTAAGATTTTTCCATGGCCTGGGAATCACATTTTATACAACAGCAATGCCGACTTATATTACTGATATTGTTTCTGATGAAAAAAAAGGTGAGGCCCTGGGCCATATGTCAACAGCTACAACTATCGCTTTTGCTTTTGGACCTTTTCTAGGTATTTCAGTTTTTAATATTTTTAAATTTCAAGGACCTGTTTTTATTTGCACCCTGGCAGGTTTTTTAAACCTGTTACTCATCCTTTTAATCAAGGAACGAAAAAAACAAACCTTTAAGAACCTTAAAATTTCCTTTAAACAAGTGGTGTTCAAAAGAAGTATTTTAATATCGTCCCTGGCCATTTTAATGCATGCTGTTATTTTTGGTGGAATCATGACTTTTTTACCTTTATTGGTGCATCAGACTCCCGGATTAAATATCGGATATTTTTTTCTTACAGAAGCTGTAATTATAATTATTTGCAGGGTTTTTATGGCTCATTTTTCAGATAAATATGGCCGGGGCCCGGTCTTTTTTTATTCATCCCTGGTGATTTTATTGGCCGTATTTGTCATTTCAAAAATTAACAGCTATGAAACACTTATATTTGCCGCTGTTCTCTTTGGGGTCGGCGGGGCTCTTTGTTCGCCTTCATTGGCAGCATATATTGCTGACAAAACCCAGCCGGAGCAGAGAGGAACGGCTTTTGGTTTCTTTTATGGGGCGTTTGATGCAGGAGTTCTTATTGCCGGGGTTATACTGGGCTTTATTGCAGATCTTACCAGTCTTGAAAATATGTTTATAATCACAAGCCTGATGGGAGGAGTGGTCTTAATAGTTTTTTCCTTATCCATCAAAGAAAAATTATCACAATCTCTGAGTTGGACTTTGATTGGTAAAAAATAGTGACTTTTTTAACTTTTTTATTGACCACCTGCATCATAATCTGATTATATTACTAAATTATGATGGAACAAAATAGAGAAACATATAATGAATATCTGAAAGCCCTCACTGATATTTCCCAGGCTATTACCTCGGACCTCTATATTGAAGATCTTCTCAAACTGATTGTAATGGTTACAGCAAAAGTTACCGGCGTTGAAATATGCTCCCTCTGGATTGTAAATGAAGAGGAAAAACCCCCTAAGATAAGACTCAGAGCAACACAATCCATTGATTCTGAATATTTTAATGACCGCTCTTTAAACCTTGATGAAGGTGTCGTGGGATATGTTGTAACCAATAAAAAGCCCTTACAATTAAAAGACATCCAACAAAGCAAACGGTTCAAGGAAAAAGAGATGGCCCAAAAGCTTGGTCTCATATCCATGGTGGGAATTCCCCTTAAAACCAAAGAAGATAACATTATTGGTGTATTAAATTGCTTCACTAGTGTTCCCCATGATTTTTCATCAGTAGAAATTAATCTTTTGATAGCTGTAGCAAACCAGGCAGCAGTTGCAATTCATAATACAGAGCTGATTGTCAAAACAAAAGTTATTCAGGAAGAACTTGAAACGCGCAAGCTCATAAACCATGCCAAGGAAATATTGATGCATCAGCGCAGCATTGCGGGGGATGATGCATACCGTTGGATACAGAAACAAAGCATGGACCTTCGTAAATCAATTAGAGAAATATCTGAAGCAGTTATCCTTTCAACCAGATTATTTGATAAAAATTCTTGACAATCACTCAAGTTTATTTCTATTCTGTTCATTAACTATTTAATATCAACGCTGATATTAAATTTACGCTTTTTACTTTCCGATTTTATTAAGCCTTTTTATACAATGGCGTATAAAAAGCATAAAACAACAAGCGTACAAAAGACACATAGAAGTATTTTTAAAGTATAAGAATAGACAACGGCGTCTGTTTCATTTTGAAAGCAGACGCTGTTTTGCGTTCTGCGATAAAAGAAAATTAATTATTTAGGAGAAAGAAGAATGAGATTTTCAAAAGGGAATGATGCCCTGGGAACAAAAAATCGTGGTAACGCTTGTGAATCAAGCCTTTGTACATTATGCAGGGCAGATTGCAAAGGAAAATGTGAAACCTGGCTAGCCAGCATGGTTGGAAGAAAACTGTTATACCCAAGAAGCTTTGGACTGGTCACATCCGGCGCAAACAACACAACCCATGTGGGAGTCTCATATAATTCACTTAGAATTCAGGGGTATGCCTATGGCTCAACAGGGCTTACCGGAGATATGACAAACAATCCTGATGATTGTATTTTTCCAAATGTCAGCCTTGAAACTGAATTTGGGAAAAAAGTAAAAACAAAAATCAAAATGCCCATTATGACCGGTGCATTAGGGTCTACTTTTATCGCAGAGAAATACTGGGATTCCTTTGCCATTGGTGGCGCATTATTAGGTATCCCTGTGGTTATCGGTGAAAATGTTGTTGGCGTGGATAAAAAATCTGAAATTGGTCCCCAGGCAGATAAAAAGGGAAAAATTGTTAAAGCCCCGGAATTAGACCGCAGAATAGATACTTATTTAAGATATTTTGATGGATATGGAGCCATAATTGTACAGCTAAATGTTGAAGACACAAGAAATGGTGTAGCAGAATATGTTGTGGATAAATATGGGGACAAATGTATCATTGAATTAAAATGGGGCCAGGGCGCTAAAAACATTGGTGGCGAGATACAGGTGAGAAGCCTTGAGTATGCAAAATTTTTAAAAGAACGTGGATATGTGGTTGACCCGGATCCATTACTACCGGAAGTACAGCAGGGCTTTGAGCAGGGAGCGATCAAGTCTTTTGCCCGTCACAGTCGCCTTGGTGGAACAAACTTAAGTACAGTAAGTCAGGTACAGGAAGATTTCATGAGCTCTGTTGAATACCTCCGGGAAATCGGATTTGAAAGAATTACTTTAAAAACAGGCTCTTATGGCATGGAAGAGCTTGCCATGGCAATCAAGTTTGCCACAGATGCAGAGCTTGACCTTCTAACAATTGACGGCTCAGGCGGCGGTACTGGCATGAGCCCCTGGAATATGATGCAAAGCTGGGGAGTCCCTTCCATTAACCTGCATGCAAAAGCCCATGAATATGCCAGCATTCTGTCTGCTAAGGGCAAGAATGTTGTTGATATGTCTTTTGCCGGCGGATTTGCCCTGGAAGACCACATTTTTAAAGCTCTGGCTCTGGGTGCTCCGTATACAAAACTCATCTGCATGGGAAGAGCGATTATGATCCCGGGATTTTTAGGGGCTAATATTGAAGGCGCCATATACCCTGAACGCAGGGCAGAAGTAAATGGCAACTGGAATGAATTACCCAAAACTGTTCTGGAAGTCGGTAAAACTGCTGATGAAATCTTTGCAGGTTATCATGACCTTGAAAAAAAGATCGGTAAAGATGAAATTAAAAATATTCCCTATGGCGCAATAGGATTTTATACCCAGGCAGACAAGCTTGCCTGTGGCCTGCAACAACTCATGGCAGGAGCAAGGAAATTTTCCTTAAATCAGATCACACGCCATGAAATCTTTTCCGGTAACCGGGAAACAGCCTTTGAAACGGGCATTCCTCATGTATCTGATGTTAATAATGAGAGTGCTAAAAAAATACTCAACTCATAAAACAATTCTTCATAAAAAAGGGTGCTGCAATGCGTTGTATGCACCCTTTTTTACATCTTGTAAAAATTTCTGACACAGTTCGATCATTTAATAACCTTAAGGTGTGATTACAAAAAACCTTTTGTCTCCCAAGCCTGCCATATATACATATCCCTTTTACTATAGACCTTTTCTCAGCCTTGGTATGCTAATTGCTCTTTTATTTTTCAAATTCTACTTAAGAGTATTTATATAGGGTTTTTAAACACCATAAATACAATTTAAAAGCAGGAGGAATAAAAATGAATCAGAGCTTACAAAAACAAAACCACAAAACAGGAGATTATGGTAGAAAAAGAATGAGCGCTACAGCCGGGACAGATGCCCATGTCGCTAAATGGACAAAAGACACGGCAGATATGAATAAAGAAGCAATAAAATCGACGGTACACAATAGTATTTGTTTCTCTAGACAACTGGGGGTCGGTGCTCTGGAGATTGCTGATCTTCTTGGAGAAATAATCCAATATCGCGTAGCTGACAGAGAGATCTTGGAACATATGGCCCAGGATACTAACCTGGCTCAAAAAGTAATTGAATTTTATGATGAGAGATATCCGGGAAAGATGAGTGAACTTTTTTCCATGCTGATAAGCAAAAAAACCTTTATTCGAAGCGATCATGCAAGACAATTACTAAAAACCATTGCCCTGCTTGCAAAAACAGAACCGACTATTTTTGTGGGCCGGGGAGCACATTTAATTCTCCCCAGAGAGACTGTTTTATCTGTAAGATTTATTTGCAGCAAAAAGTATCGCGTTGCAAGAATAGTACGTATCCTTGGTATAAAGGAAGATGAAGCAGAAAATTAGAGGAACACCCAATAATGGTTTCAAACAGGCAGGTATGATCAGCCTGTTTGAAACCTTAGAAAAATTTCAAGCCTAACATTTTTCAGAAAAATCATTGGAATATAAAATCTTTGTTATCTCCTGTTTTTCCAGTTCAAAATATTGCTCTAAGTCTCTTTTGGAAAAATTGATTAATTTTTTCAAACCTGTAACAGTACTTATATGGTTCTGGGCAAATTTTTGAGCAATATCCATGGAAGTGGTTTCCAAATCTATTGCGTCTACTATTTTATCCACAAGACCTAAGTCCAGTGCTTTTTGAGCATCAATATCCTTTTGCAGTAATAAAATCTCCCAGGCCTTGCCAGTGCCTAACATCTTTGAAAGGAAATAGGGCCCCCCTCCCAGAGGGATAAGGCCAAGGTCAATATAAGGATTACAAAAAACTGTGTTATCTGCTGCAATTCTGTAATCACATGCAAGGCTGATATTAAGAAACAATGAAATTACACTGTTTTGGCAAGCATGGATGACAATTCTATCAATGCCAAGAATTCCCAGAACCAGTTTACTTGTAATATTGTACAGCCTGTGAATATCCAGCATGTCTCTGTGTTGGCTTTTTTCCAGAAAAAACTTTGTGTATGACTCACATCCGGCCTGGTTGAAATCTGAACTTACCAGAATAACTTTTACTTCTTTAGATTTCAAAACACGCTCTGCAAACCCGGATACTAAATCTCGCTTTTCAAGACTTGCCAAATGCTCCATAAGATTATTCTTAAACCTGAGTTGAAGCACCTGACCAACCAAATCCGCTGAAAAAAACCAAAATCTCCTTGAGGGCAATTGTTTTCCATATTGATCCTCCTTCAATATTTTGTACATATAGTTTTATAACTGCAATGACAATGCCATCTCTTTAAATTTAAATCAAAAAATGCCAAGTCTCTTGTTCGTTACCATATACCCTGAAAACTATAAAAACTTCACCATACAAAACGCCATGTCCAGATCAATACATGGTTAAAAAGTTTTACGAATTGGAAAGTTTAAATACATTTATTATTGATTTACATAAACTCATTTGATAGGAATGCTATTTACAAGTTAATAATTTAATTAGCCAACCACTAACTCTGGAGGTAAAAATTTCTTCTTTAATCACAGACAATGACTTAAAAGTAATCTTCCCTGAAGACAAAGCTGATAATTTCTTTGATGCATTATATGGTGATGCTGAAGACGGGGCTTATAATATTTCTCTTAAATATAAAGATTATAATGATAATTTACTGACGCTTGAGTTCCATTTAAATCAAAGACCAGATAAGTGCCTTCGATGTAATCTGACCTATGGCCTTCCTGAAGTCTTTTCACGGCATCCCATTATCAATATTAATGAAATCGTAAAAAAAATAGATCTTTTATTAAAAAATAATAAGAAATGTTCTTCCTGGGAGCTTGGAAAAACAGTGGAGATTTCAAACGAGCTTCACATTATTCCATTAATTATTTCTTTGACAGAATAAAAAGAGGCCTTTGCAAAATAGCAAAGACCTCTTTTAGCTAATTCTTATTTTTCTTCGTATTCTATGGCAATTGTAACTGTTCTGTTAAAAGATCTTCCTTCTGCTGTAGCATTATCATAGGGTGGATTGTTCGGTCCATCCCCTCTGAAAACTATCCTCTCAGGTGAAGCAATATTATTTTCCATTACCATTTTATAAACTGCTTTTGCCCTGCGCAAAGAAAGCAAGACATTATAAGCTTCCTTGCCAATAGTATCTGAATGGCCAACAATAACTACCTTGGCTTCAGGAAGTTCTTTAATTCTTTTAACCACTCGATCTAAAACAACTTTATTTCTGGCTTTAATTTCAGCTTTGTTATAATCAAATAAAATCAAAGCGTATTTTTCTACCACTTTATAATCCTGCTTCTGAGCTTCACGCTCCACTATTTTTATATACTTGACCGAAGTTTTTGCCTCTTTAGTTGTATAGGTCTTACCCATGGCATCGGTCATAGTGACAGAAGTTGAAATGAAATCAAGATTACCAATGTTCTGTAACCCGTAACCCACAAGGTCAAAATTGGTCTCAGGAATGTCATTACCCGTACCTTTGATTTCTTTTAAAAGTTTTCCTCCACCTTTAATTGCAATGGTCCACTCTTTTATATCATATCCAAGTTGAATATCAGGTTTAATTCTGATTTCATTACTATCAGATTCAGCAAACGCGTAGATGCTTTTAATGGAATCAAGTACTTCAGGAGTATCTGAAGAAATCTCTACACGTTGATTTTCCAGCCTTCCTTCTTCAATCCTGTTGGTGCTTGGAACCGCAGGTAATTTTCTGGCCACGACTTGAATTCTGGAAGAATCAATACCCCAGATGTACTTTAAGTAGGCTCTAACTTCTTCAGCCCGGGCTTTGGAAAGGTCTGCCCTGTTCTTTTCTTTACCATAATTACTGATGCAGCCTGTAAGTGTTATTGTGGCGTCGTAATTCTCAGCAAGGCGTTTACCTGTAATATTCAAAACATTATAATATTTTTTAATGGCATTCTGTAAATTCTTCTCATCAAACTTTTTTGCTTCAGCCTGACTTGTTAATAATGCATACCGTTCCGGAATTTTGCTTTCCCCGGTATTAAAAAAAACATAATTAAGCAGTGGTGAACTGTCAATAATCGTTACTTCTTCAATATTGACTGCGGTTGGGTCAACTGAAACTATTCCCTTGGCCAAAGAAATAAACTCATGAATCGCAGCTTTGCTTTCAACTTTGACAGGGCATTTTAACGTACTTGCTTCCAAAGAATCGTTGTTTGTGTCTGTAACCTTTATATCAGCTGAAAGATATTCCAGGTTGGAAAGTTCCTTTACTGCCATTGTATTAAGAGCAAGAGAATATCCTGTTATGGGTTCGCTTGTGCCTTTAAAGGTTTTAACGATTCCATCGTTACCCTTTATGAAAATCTCCCAGTTGGACACTCCATATTCAACTGCTATTTCAGGCAAGACTTCAAGATTAGAAATATTATTATGTTCAATTGTAAAATCGCTTTCTGATTCCAACTGAAGCCCATCAGGTTCAAAGGTAATTTCAGCCCTTTGGCTTTCAGCACGCGTGCCGGCAACCTTTGCACCATCAAGTATTTCAGGTGTTTCCCGGGCAATCACTTTCATTCTGGATGAATCAATCTCCCATATATTATTCAAATATGATGCAATTGCTTCGGCTCTTTTTTTGGATAGCTCAGGATTGCTTGTTTCAAGCCCTGAGCTAAAACCATTAATTTTAATTTTAGCCTCCGGGTTCTGGATTAATTTTTCCCCGGTAAGATTCAAAAGGGAAAAATACTTGTCCAAGGCTGTGGAAAACTTTTTTTCATCAAAGGTGTCTATATTTGACTTATCGGCAAACAGATTATATTTGGGATGTATTTCACTTTTGTCTGTTTCAAAAAATACATAATAGGGCAGTTTTGTTCCATCAACTTTTGTTAAAATGTCAAAACCAAGCTCATTGGCTCCTAAGCTTATTGTCCCGTTAGGTGGGTTTAAAAATCTGTATTCAACCACATACTGGTGAAGTAAAGTAGTAGAAACTTTCTTAAAAACAGGCAATAAATTTGTTGCTGACGTTGCTTTCCAAACGTTACCTTTATTATTTTCCGAAAAAGTTTTCAAAAATGTATCAGTATCTTCAGTCGGCATAAAATCTATTGTGTGTGCACTGAAGTTTATTAATTCCGACGCTTTTTTTACAACCACGTCTTTTTTTATTTTACTATTTAAGTCTTCTCCATCTGTAAAAACAACCAAGAATTTATTACTTTTTTCAGGCATTTTTGAAATCAGGTCCAATCCGCCAAGAATACCTTCATATAAAAAAGTCTGACTGGTTAAGCCTTTATTAAAAGTCTTTTGAAAATAATTTTTCAGCTCTACAATATTACTTGATTTAAAAGTGCTTAATCGCAAATTATGCCCGTCAACTGAGCGCTTCTTTTTACTGTCAAATACCACTACTTCAACACTGTCAAAAGGCCGGACAATTTTTAAAAATTCATCCAGAGCGGATAAAAGTGGATCAACAGCCTTACGCTTCTTCATTGAGAATGAATTATCCACCATCAAAACATAATTTATACCGACATCCTGCCTGGTTTTTAAAACTTCAACCATTGTTACTTTTGCCTGCTTACCGCTCCTCTGTATATTAAAGTCATCAGGTGTCAAACCTTCAACAGGGTTACCCTTTAAATCCAAAGCAGAGACCAGGACCTTATTCTCATCAATCTCTTGAAAAGTAATTTTAGCTTCATGGTTGGGTATGGAAACCTTAATTTCCTCTTTCATGGTTTCTGAAAGACCTGTGCCAGCTAATAAAACAGTGAATATAAATATTATAAAAAAATTAAAAAATTTCGATTTCATCTTATTCCTCCTCTTTATAAGTATTAGTTTTAAGTATAATATCAAATGCTTAAGTGATAATTATTTACTTAATCCCATACTAAACTTAACCAGTGGGGATTATTCTACATTTAAAAAGAAATGTCAAATAATTGTCAATGGTATTGATTTATTGATAAAATTTGGAGAGTTACTACTTTTCCGAAGGCTGTTTTCTAACTAAAAGCATCCCTGCAATCAGGACCATGCAGCCCCCTAAAATCTGGTAGATACCAAGCAAATCGCCCAGAAACAACCAGGCCAGCAATACTGTAATAACAGGTTCTACCATTGAAAGCATTGATGAGTGAACCGGCCCCAGCTTTTTCAATCCTGCAAAAAAAGCAACAATGGCAACAATGGTTGAAATTATTGCAATCATTAACGTAGCTGCCCAGCCTGTAAAGCTGCCTGGAAAAGCAGGACCTTTAAAAAAAATGACAATAGAGTAAAGAGTTGCCGCTGCAGTAATAATGACAGCAGAAGAAAGAAAAGCATCAGCTTTTCTTAAAACCTTTGTTCCTACAATAATATATGCCGCATAAATAAATGCTGAGGCAATACCAAAAAAATATCCAGCAAACTCACCTCCAAGTTTAAACCCTACAACGCAGACAGTACCGAATAAAGCCAGAATCAGAGCAGATATTTCAATTATTGTAATTTTCTGGTTTAAAAACATAATTGAGAGGCCAACAACCAGAGCCGGATGTAAATATAAAAGTATCGCCACAGTTCCTGACGGTATATATGTCAGAGCTGTAAAATAACTGAAAGACTGGCCTCCATATCCGACAAAACCCATTAAAATAAGAGCAAATAAAATTTTTCCGGGAGGCACTTTAAACTCTGCTCTTTTGATAAAAAGCCAAGACATCATTATAAAGGATGCAATGGTAAATCTGAGAAAAAGTACTGTCGTTGGATTTGCCCCAGACCCATACGCGATATTGGCAAAAATCGGCATGGCACCAAAAGAAGTGGCTGAAATAATAATATATAAGATTCCAAGGAATCTATCTCCCTGGAGTTTTAAAAAACTCATTTATATTGGAAGCCCTTTTAATTTATCAGAAGGAATTAGTAATTAAGTGTTTGCAAAATGTTCATTCATTATATACGCTTGATTCTGGCTTTTTGCTACCAATTCTTTTGTTTTTTTATTAAAAATTTTAATATTGAACAAAGATGTCCGTTTGCCACTGTGCTCTTCTTTTGCCTCTGCGATTAAATGATCTCCCTCATAGGTGGGCTTTAAAAAACAGATACTGACATTCAAAGCAACAGCAACTTTACCCCGGGAATTACAGGCAGCACCAAAAGCCATGTCACTGATAAAAATATAATACCACCATGGGTGGTACCATGAAAATTTGTCATATTCCTGTCAATCGCGAGTGAGACTAATAGCGTAGCCAGGTTCTATGATTTCAAGCTCTGTTCCTAAAAAGTTTGCAAAGGGGTCTGTTCGAATCTGCTTATTTATAGCATCCTGGCATGCATTACTGTTCATATTAGCACCTCTATCAATCGAGCTTAGCTGGATTTATTAAAAAGAATGAAGAAGTCAATCCCATGAAAATAACAATCCATCCGTAACGTAATTTCTTTTCCATGTGCTTCTCCTTTTTATAACCCATAAAAATGTTAAGCAGCGATCAACCCCAAGAGTTTTAGGCCATCAAAAAATAGAAAAAAAGCCAGAACACATAATATCAAGCCTAAAAACCGCATAATAAAAAGGTATATATTCCCCTTTAAAAAATGTTTTGATTTACCGGTAATAACTGCCAAAAGGATCTTTGACCCCACCAGGCAAAAATAGAAACTCATAATAAAGGCACATAAAGCAAAAATTGAGCTATTTGCTGCTTTGCCCATTATAGGACCGCCCACGCTGAACCAGAAAAGGTAAGGATGGGGGCTTAAAATATTGACCAATATTCCCTTGGCCAGCGATTTAGGCTTTGTATCAGAAAGGTTAAGCTCAACTCCCTTTATACGTAAGCTCTTATACCCCATGAGCAGAATAACAAACCCACCTATCAATGAAAGGCTTCCCAGAATATTATGAAAGGCAGACAATTGGGACAAAACAAACATGGAAAGAACGACAATGGGGAAATCCGTGATAATGGGTGCCAGAGCAACTCTTATACCAGCCTTGGAGTCATGTTGAAGGGTCTCAGAAATAACCAGAGTTAAAAGGGGGCCTGGTAGAAAGCCTGCTGGCAAACCTAAAAAAATCCCCATAAATAAAAAATGTATCATGTCCATATACAGCTCCAAAAAAAACACTAAAATGCCACAAATAGCCCGCTTGCAAAGGTCATGAGCCCGATAATAACAGCGATAACCTCAGCAATTATATGGAAAATCCACACAAGAAGCGCTTTGCCAAAGCTTGTATTGTATGCTGATTTGATAACTAAAATTGCTAAAAATAACCCAATGATAAAACCCAGCATTGTTCCAAAAACAGGAACAATAGAAAAAACAAGAGAAATAAACCAGGTTATAAAAGCTGAACCTAAAGCTGCAATTATGGATTTTCCAAAAGTTGCCCTTCTTACGCCTGCCATTTTAGCACCCACCCACATGAAAAAAGCGGCAATTATTGTTGCAATAATTGCCATACCCAAAACTGTTCCAAGCAGCGCTCCAATAACTTCCATTATCAATTTTTCCTTTTTCTGATCTGTTTTTTAATTAAAAAGAATTGTTTTTCACATACTTGTTTTGTATCTTATTATCCTCAAGGCCACATATGGCACAATATTAAAAACCAAGAAAAAAATTTTATACAGACCAAGGAATGCATAAATAATTATATTAAAACTTTCCCGGGAAATTTCAAACCATGTGTTTTGAGTCTTATAAACCAGATCTGGCGCCACGATTAACATAATGGTCCAAAGTACCAACATGCTACCATTGATAATAGCACACCACTTAAAAAACCTTGATAAAGTCTGAATATCCATTGTCTTAATCCTTTAATTACACAGTTGCCTGAAAAATATAATCAAAAACAATTGAACTGCCCTTGCAAGAATTCTCTGCTATTTCAGATAAAAGCTTATAAACTGCATTAGAAGTTAAGTATTTGCAAACCCTTTCCCATATAAACAGCGTTTTTAATTTTTGATTATAGCCAGCTTTTAATAATTTAGATATTAATAAATCTTTTTCAAAATCAACCGAATAAAAGGATGCAAAAAATTTGCAGCATATTTGTCCACAAAGAGTCTTTCATTAGAAGGCCTGATTGATATTCCATCATAGTCTGAAATAAATACTAAAATAGTAAACAGCAAAACATAGTAATAATTAGTATTTTACGGGATTAGAAATGTCAATTTAAAACAAGAAAATATTCTTGTGGAACATTTAGTCAAATTCAGGGCTGTATAATGGTATTATTCTTGACAAGAACAGGCTCTCTGTCCTATTATAACCACAAATTAAAAAGGAGCTCACTAATACAGCTTAATATGAATAACCATATCAACACCCATGCTCTTAAGCTTAAAGGACGCATACTGACCCTTCCTTGTAATGTTACCATAAAAACCAAAGAAAAAACTTTTGAAGTAACTGCCACAAAAGCTTTTAAAATATCACCAAAAAAACGCATTGTCTGTTCAGGTAATTGGGGAAAAGAAAAAATTGTAATGAAATTTTTCTTAGAATCCCTGCGAGCCAGCCATTATTTTAAAAAAGAATTAAAGGGATTAAAAGCATTAAAAAGGGCAGGTATCAGAACCCCTGATATTGTTTTTTGTGGAGTGGTAGAGAATACCAAAATAAAGGTAATCGCAACAAAAGAAATTTTGCCGGCATCAGATATGATGTCCGTATGGAACAGTATAAAAGAAAATGCTGTTTATGCTGACCTTCAAAAACAAATCATACATAAAATAGCAGTCATACACAATGCCGGCCTTAAACAGGATGACCTTCATCTTGGGAACTTTCTTATATCAAAAAATCGAATTTACACCATTGATGGTGATGGTGTGGATGCCAGCAGAAAAGGGCCCCCTCTGTCTGAAAAATTAAGCCTTGAAAACGTAAGCATTCTTTTTAGCCAGTTTTATCCGACCCTGGATAAAATCTCCAGAATATCTCTGGAATATTATGCTGAATGCAGGGGTTGGACTGATAAGCAAGGCTATATCCCCGGTCTTTTTGACAGGATAAAGCCAAGAATTCAAAAAATCAGATCTCAAAAACTGAAAAAATATCTTAAAAAAATTTTCAGGGATTGCTCGGAGTTTTTCCACAAAAAAAACTGGGGCATGGAACTGGTTTGCGATCGCAAGGCCTTTGACGCAGGTTTAAAAAAATTCTTAGACACTCCAGACCGTTTTATTAATAAAGGAAAAATTCTTAAAACTGAAAAAAATTCAATAATAACCCAGATTGAAATTGATAGCACGTCTTACGTGGTCAAAACCTATACGATCAAAAACATTGCTCATTTTTCAGAAAAGTATCTTAAAAAAACCCGGGCAAGGCTCTCCTGGCACAATGCCCACCTTCTTAAACAACTGGGTACTTTTTTCCCACACCCTCTCTGCTTTATGGAAGAACGATCCGGTCCCATCTGTTTAAAAGCGTATTTTGTTGTTGAGTTTAAATCAGATCATGAGCCAGAAAAATACGCTGAGTTATTTTTAAAACTTGAAAAAAATAGACTAAACCCTGAGTAAAAAGGATTATATTCAGATATGGAAAAAATTATACTTGGACTTTCCGGGGCTTTAACCCATGATCCTTCAGCAGCACTTTATGTAGGTGAAAAACTTGTGGCTGCTGCCGAAGAAGAACGGTTTATCCGGGATAAGCATGCTAAAAATAAAATGCCGGAACATGCTGCGGCATTCTGCCTTGAATATGCAGATATTAAGCCTGAACAGATTGATGTTGTGGCGTTTCCTTTTGCCAAGGTAGGCCTTTCATCTCCCGGTCGATGGTATTTTGCCCGGCGTTACTGGTATGCTCCTGATCGCGCTTTAGATGCCCTGTTTAATGGAAATCGCCATTATCGAAGAAATGTACGCAGGGTCAAGGACTTGCTTAAAAAACTCAATATATCCTGGGACAAAATTAAATTTGTCCCGGTGGAGCATCATCTTGCCCATGCAAGCTCAGCCTATCACTTGAGCGGATTTAAAGAAAAATGTGCGATACTTGGTATTGACGGCAAGGGTGAATATGCCACCACTTTTTTTGGCTATGGCGAAAACGGTAAAATACATAAAATCAAAGAATTTTTTGACCCGGATTCTCTGGGCGGAATGTATGGTGCCTTTACCCAGTACCTTGGTTTTGAAATGCTGGATGGCGAATACAAAGTGATGGGTATGGCTCCTTACGGAGACCCAAATAAACATGATTTTTCAAAAATGATTGATTATACTAAAAGTACCTTTAAGGTCAACACCAAGCTTTTAAATACGGTGGGGCTGAGACGCTATAAGGATGCAAAAGGCAAAGGCTATTATTTCAGCCCAAAACTCATTGACTGGCTTGGACCTCCCCGCATTGGAGACGATATTGACGACCCTTATGTAGATTATGCAGCAGCAATGCAGAACCTCTTTGAAAAAGTCTCCCTGGGTCTTATTGATCATTATCTTGGAGATATTCTGAAAGAAACAGGCAAGCTTTGTTTTGCCGGAGGGGGAGCTCTTAATGTAAAGCTCAACCAACGTATAATTGCCATGCCCCATGTTAAAGAACTCTTTGCCCAGCCAGCCGGCAGCGATGCCGGAACAGCCATTGGTGCCGCTTCCTATGCAGCTTCTCTTATGGGCACTCAGGTCGAAAAAATGAATCATGTATATCTTGGCCCGGAATTCACCCATGAACAATGCCTGTCCACAATCGAAAACTATAATAACCCTGGCAGCAAAGACAAAACAGAAATAAACTGGAAAACTATGGATGACCCGGCAAAAGAGACAGCTGACCTTCTTGCTAAAGGAAATCCGGTTGCCTGGTTTCAGGGTCGAATGGAGTTTGGGCCTCGGGCACTTGGCTGCAGAAGTATTTTAGGCTGCCCTAGTATTAAAGGAATCTCCGACAGGATTAATGCACAGATAAAATACCGGGAGCGATGGCGACCCTTTTGCCCGAGTATTCTTGACACTGTAGCTGAAGACCTGCTCCAGACAGACCATCCTGCACCCTATATGACATTCACTTTTGAAGTGGCAGAACACTGGAAAAAAAGAATCCCCGAAGTTGTGCATGAGGATGGTACTGCAAGAGCCCAGGTAGTTAAACAAGATACCAATCCTAAATATTATCAACTTCTCCTTGAGCTGGAAAAATTAACAGGAAACGGCGTGGTACTTAATACCTCTCTTAATAGAAGAGGTGAACCTGTAGTATGTAACCCGGAAGATGCATTAAATATGTTTTTCAGCTGTGATCTTGAATACCTTGTTCTGGAAGATATATTAGTACAAAAAACAAACGCAAAAAATATATAAATGTAATCAAACTCTGCTGATCTTTTTAATTCTTTCTATGAGCTGACGGACATCTTTATCCAGTCTGTTTTTATTCAGGTATTTTAAAAGAAAATAAAGTTTATCACCCAAGCTGGTGGAAGGCGACCGTCTGTTCAAGGTTTCGAGATCCCTGAGCTGTTTTGTACTCTTATAGGGCATTTTTCTTGCACTTTCCAGATCAATAAACCTACAGACAGGATCAAATGTTTTTTGCTCCCCGGTCTCACAAAAATCTTTATCAATATATATATGTTTTGGATAAAGGCAGCGATGCATTAAACCTGACTTGTGTGTTTGTGCCACCAGAGCAGCCAGGCTGGTAATAATGGCTTTTCTGATGGTTTGGTATTCTGCTCCCTGGGCTTCCCAAAAATTGGCCTGAACTTTATCAAGGGGAAGATAATTATCAAGGGCTTTTGTTATTAGTATTCCCTGGGTCTTTCCCAGAATGCCTCCTGGCATTTTTCTAACACCAAAATAAACAAAATCAAGGCAGGGAATATTATAAGATTTAAATAATTGAATATTTGAATACTCTTTCTCGACAAGCAATTGTCTCAAAGGCGGTTGTACAGAATAGGAGAAATAATTTTCCTGTTTTTTCAGAAAAAACGTATTTCCCTTAAATATAATTCTTGAAACACCACTCCAGGCTTTTTTTGAATCTCTCCGCCCGATATTTGGCTCTTCAAACCAAGGGTCCTCTCTACTCCACAGATTTTCAAAAAGTAATTCTTCATTATTAGCATCAACAAGTTCTATAAACTCAGGATCAACAAACTCTCTTTTTATCATGACAACAACATCCGGTTTATTTCAAATCAATCATTTTTTTAACAGCTGTAAAGGCATGTTTTCGTATATCTTCAGGCACACTTACTTCAAATAGGGATGGGTTTTCAAGGCTCTGAACAACATGCTCAAGCGTGATCTTTTTCATGTCCTTGCAAAACATCTTATCTGAGGCAGCATAAAATTTCTTTTCGGGGCAGGCTTGGGACAAGGGATAAAGATGTCCTGTTTCAGTCCCAATGATAAAAGAATCATAGTCAGATGCCTCAGCAAACCGGATCATTCCGGATGTGCTCTGAATACTGTCTGCCAGTTCAAGAACTTCTGGCGGGCATTCAGGATGAGCTATAAACAGAACCTCAGGGTGTTCTGCTTTTGCCTTTAACACATCTTCTTTGGTTAATGTATTATGATAGGGGCAGAAACCTTCCCACAAATGAATTTTTTTATTCGTTTTAGACGCTGCATATTGAGCAAGATTTTTATCCGGCACCATTAAAATCTCATCAGAATCAATGGAATTGATGACATCAATAACATTGGCTGATGTACAGCAAATATCTGAAAGTGCTTTTACAGCAGCCGTTGAATTAACATAAGTAACAACCGGAATACCTCCAAGCTGCTCTTTTTTTAACTTCAATGCCTCCGGAGTGACCATATCAGCCATGGGACAACCCGCATCTTGTACCGGAAGAAGAACTTTTTTTTCAGGCGAAAGAATAAAAGCAGTTTCAGCCATAAACTGAACACCGCAAAAAAGAATAATATCTGCATCGGTTTTTGATGCCTTAATGCTCAACTCAAGAGAATCTCCACAGAGATTGGCAATTTCCTGAATCTCTGGCGGTTGATAATTATGGGCAAGAATAATACCGTTTTTCTGCTTAACAAGCTCTTTAATTTTATCTTTCATCTCAGTTTCCTTTTGCATAAAGCGGATATTTATTTCAGGACTGCTTTGCTAATTTTCCAGCTGACTATCTAAATCAATTATACTAGAATTCTCAGGAATATTGAAATTGAAAGCAGAACTTTTAATCTCTTTAAATTCTATATTATGAAATTCAATTTCAATGGTGTCTTCATATATATTGGAAGTGACTATTTTTTCAATATTATAGTTCTCTTTTGAAACAAACAATAAAACCGATTGAATCTCAGGCGTTTTTATTTTTGGTATCAGCTTAAGTGTAAAAAATGTTTTTCTATCTTCTTGAATCCTGATGATATATTTTTCCCGGACAATTGAAATATCAGATAAAAAAACACCGCCGGAACCTTCTTTAAAAAAATTTGAGGCTTTCCCAACCATGACCTGATTTTGGTCTGGTCGGTATATCCACAACATCTTACCATCTGTTATCATTTGATGCTGCTGGGGTTCTATGTATTCCCATATCATTTTCCCCGGATGACTAAAACTTGCCTTCCCTGATGCTGTTTCGTCAATATCAAGGGCTTGCAGCTTAGATGTCTGGGAAAAATCAGCTGTAAAACTGTTCTGGGAATATCTTTTTTCAAGCCTGTCCAAAAACTGATCCAGAGTTCCGGACGCTATGGCATTGACTGAAACAGCAAAAATCATAAAAAAACAGATCATTGCACCAATCAAATATTTATGCTGATAGCTATTTATACAATTTGATAAAGTTTTTTCTTTCATCTTTTGCGTAGAGCCTTCTTAATTTTGGTTTTTCTATTTTACCGGTAGGATTTCTGGGAATTTTATCAAAAAAAATCTTTTTCGGCCTTTTATACTTGGGAAGGTTTTTGCCAAACTCCATAATATCTTGTTTGGTCAATTCCTGCCCCGGCTTAACTTCCACAATTGCTACAGGAACCTCTCCAAGGCGTTTGTCAGGAATACCTATTACAGCAATGTCCTTAATTTTTTTATTCTCCATAAAATAATTTTCTATTTCATTGGGATAAATATTTTCGCCCCCGTAAATAATCAGATCTTTTAACCTGTCTACAAGCCAAATAAATCCCTTGCGATCATAACGAGCCATATCACCGGTAAAAAGCCAGCCGTTCTTCAATGCTTTTTTTGTGGCCTCAGGGTTCTTATAATACTCTTTCATCACACCAGGGCCCTTGACAATAAGTTCCCCTGTTTCACCTTTTGGCAACATGTTGCCCTGTTTATTTACAACCTGACATTCCCAGTCAAATCCCGGAACACCAATGGGGCCAACGCTATCACTGTTTTCTAGCCCGAGATGAACACAACCCGGGCCGGTTGCTTCAGTAAGTCCATAATTTGTATCATAGGCATGATTGGGAAAATAGCTTTTCCATTCTTCAATTAAAGCTGGAGAAACCGGTTGGGCACCAGCGTGCATCAAGCGCCACTGATCAAGCTTATAATCAGAAAGCTCAACATTCCTTGTTTCAATGGCAATTAAAATATCATGGGCCCAGGGAACAAGCAGCCAGGCTATTGTTACTTCTTCTTCAGAAATAGCCTCCAGAATCCACTTTGGTTTTATGCCTTTTAATAAAACACATTTCCCTCCCACAATAAAACTTCCAAACCAGTGCATCTTGGCACCGGTATGGTATAAAGGAGGTATTAAAAGAAAAATGTCATCATGGGTCTGTTTATGATGATTGTTTTCAACATAACATGCATGTTCAAGATTTCTATGGGTAAGCAAAACCGCTTTAGGAATACCTGTTGTACCCGATGTAAAATATAAAGCAGCTTCATCTTCGATTTGAATGTCGATATTTTCAGGCTCAGAGTCCGGCATATTTTCAATCAAATCAAAATAGTCCAATGCAAAATTCGGACATTTTGTTGAATCACCTACAAAGATCCACTTTTCTACAAATTGATCTAGAGACGTTTTGATCAACTCAATTTTATCAATGAACTCTTCACCAAAAATAAAAACTTTTGCCTGGGATACTTCAGAACAAAGCCTGATTTTATCAGATTCAAACCTGAAATTTAAAGGTACTGCCCAGGCACCTGTTGTCAGAATTCCAAAATAGGATGGAAGCCATTCAAGGGAGTTCATCATTAGATGAACAACTTTATCGCCCTTTTTGATGCCAAGCCCTATCAACCCATGGGCCAGCTTGTTGGATTCTTTATGAAATTCGTTCCAGGTTATTGAACGTCTTTTATCTTCACCAGGCGATCGCTCAATTAAAGCAGTTTTATTTTCATACAACCGACTGTTTCTTGCAAGAATTTCAGTAATAATCATTAAAGCAACCTAAACAAACCATAAATAAAAAATCCCACTGTGCAAATATAGAACACAGTGGGATTATATTCAATAACTATATTTCTTATAATATGTTACTTATTTTACAATATATCTATTTATCTTTATCAACCTCTTCAAAATCAGCATCCACAACATCTTCATCCTGTTTTGCTGATTCGGCCTGGGCAGCATCACCGGCTGCACCTTCCTGAGATGCCTGCTGGTACATAACCTCTGCCAGTTTATGAGACGCTTCGGCCAGAGCATCAGTTTTTTGTTTGATAGCATCTTTATCATCAGTATCTTTAACTTGTTTTAAAGCTTCAATGCCCTCTTCAATTTTCTTTCGTGTTTCTTCATCAACTTTATCACCATGTTCTTTTAGAGTCTTTTCTGTCTGGCTGACCATGGCGTCTGCTGTATTTCTTGCATCAACAAGCTCTTTTTTTGCCTTATCTTCTTCAGCATGGAGCTCTGCATCTTTGATCATTTTATCAATATCTTCATCAGAAAGACCACTTGCAGCAGTTATGCGGATTGACTGTTCTTTACTTGTTGCCATGTCTTTTGCCGAAACATGAACAATTCCATTGGCATCTATATCAAAAGATACTTCAATCTGGGGAACACCCCTTGGTGCCGCTGGAATCTCTGACAATTCAAACTGACCAAGAGTTTTGTTACCATTTGCCACTTCTCTTTCACCCTGAAGAACATGAATTGAAACAGCCGGTTGATTATCAGCAGCAGTTGAAAACGTCTGGCTTTTCTTAGTTGGAATTGTTGTATTTTTCTCAATCAATCTTGTCATAACGCCGCCCAGAGTCTCAATTCCAAGAGAAAGAGGGGTTACATCAAGCAGAAGAACATCATTTACGTCTCCCTGGAGAACACCGGCCTGGATAGAAGCACCCATAGCTACAACTTCATCAGGGTTGACTCCTTTATGGGGTTTTTTCCCAAAAATCTTTTCTACTCTTTCCTGTACTGCAGGCATACGTGTCATACCACCGACTAAAACCACTTCGTTCATTGACCCTTTGGCCATACCCGCTTCTTTCATAGCTGTAAGGCATGGTTTTTCAAGGTTATCAAGAAGGTCGCTGACAAGTGATTCAAGCTTGGCTCTGGTAAGCTTAATATCCAAATGTTTTGGTCCGGAAGCATCAGCCGTTATAAAAGGAAGGTTAATGCTTGTTTCCACAGCATTGGAAAGTTCCATTTTTGCTTTTTCAGCAGCTTCTTTTAAACGCTGAAGTGCCATTTTATCTGCTCTGATATCAATACCCTGATCTTTATGAAACTCATCAGCAATATAATCAATAACCCTTAAATCAAAATCTTCACCACCTAAATGGGTGTCACCATTAGTTGATTTAACCTCAAAAACACCATCACCGATTTCAAGTATTGATACATCAAAAGTACCACCACCTAAATCAAAAACAGCGATTTAGGTGG
>Ga0307988_1000102_pt1 | contig 68010 bp, 52 predicted proteins | sample EllFjometagen183_FD_203166 | JGI IMG/M metagenome (GOLD analysis project Ga0307988, IMG submission 203166) | Marine microbial communities from Ellis Fjord, Antarctic Ocean - #183 | ecosystem: Environmental > Aquatic > Marine > Unclassified | place: Southern Ocean | collected 2014-10-08 | reverse complement strand
CCTTCCTGAATACCTTTAAGGGCTTTTTGAAAATCAAATTCTGTGTTTTCTTCGGTCATGTCAGTTCTCCTTTTGAAGCTGACTATATCAGCTTTCTGTTAACTGACACAGAATTTTGAACGCCGTCCCTTATGATTTTTCACGATCCTATACACGTTTCCCCAGAAGTCCTCTACTCAGTCCACTTAGACCCCTTAAGGTGCTCCAGGTTTATGCCGTAATCCAGGTGCTCTATCAGCTTATTATATAGGGTTTTGGCAAACCTCCGTTTGACATATACCCCAAATAACATCACCTTCAGAATGTCCCATAAGAGCCTTCAGCGAATGGTCATCAATCCCATTGTGAATAGGGTTTGTGCCGAAGGTGTGTCTGAAACTATGGAAGTTTTTATTAATGTCAATTATACCACAGGGCCTCTTGTAACGGTCATTAAACCATTTGCTGATGTAGACACCATAACCGTTTGCGGCACGCTGTAAATCAGGTAAAAACCTTTGTTCCCCATGGTCTTTGAGGTTCTGGACTCTTTTGATAATCCCCATGTCATCCACAAGAAATGGATGGAGAGGAACGATCCTCTTGCTTGATTTGGTTTTGACCTTTTTATTTTCAGAGTCCTCAACAATATCAATACACCACACGCCATCAATTTTTTTGAAATCATCAAGGTATAATTGCCCTATTTCGGTTTGCCTTGCTCCTGTATACAGGGCCAGGATGGGAGACCAGAAGTAGTAGTCTTTAACAAAAGAATCGTTGAGATAACTGTCAGAATGAAAGAGTTTGTTGAGGTCAGAAGGTGTATAAATAGCTCTTGCTTCATCATTTCGCTTCTTCAGTTTTACCTTCAGGCCCTTGGCAGGGTTAAAGGACATATAACCGTGGACCATGGCATAATCAAAAAGTTGTTGAGCACGACCCAGATTTTTATTGATGGTAACGATTGAGATAGTCTTGCTGGGCTTCCTCTTGACAATATCTTTAATGGATTTCCCTTTATAACGTTTGTCCTTGTTCATGTTGGGAGGAAGCATCATGAGATTCTTTTTGAACCCTGTTATAGACAATCTGTCAATCTTGTTTGCCTGGATATCTCCACCAATTATCTCTTTTAGGATTTCAAGACTTGCTTCCATTTCAAATCGTGTCTTAGGTGTCCATCGACCTTCAGTTTGGTCCCCTTCATCAAGGAACTGTTTTATAATATCACCTAATGTGGGTATGGCTGGTTCGACAGGTTCAGGTACAAAACTTTGGTACACAGATGAGTCCTGGGGGGATACTGACGACCTTTCTTGTGAACCTTTTTGAACTATTTTATCTGGTACAAAACTGTGGTCCATTTGTGAAGGAATAGGCGTCTTACCTAATACCAGCATAAGGAATTTATTGATTGTATCTCCAATATTTTTATAACGAAGACCCTTGCGAAGACTGATGATAAGCCCTTTGACCAGACCAGTTAACACCATGGCACGTGATGAGGCTAATTGTTTTAGGCTGGTTTTGAGGGAGTATTTGAGTTCACGCTTACGGAAAACATGGCGTAAATCGATAGGAACAACAAGACGGAAATAATAGCCGGAAGGCCTTAGGAGAAGGTGATAAGTTGATTGCATTGTTTGGTATCCTTTGTTTTTTTGTATCTACATTTTGTACCAAAAAGGATATCAAACGCTACAACACTTACCATTAAGGGAATGGAGCCGACGAGCGGAGTCGAACCGCTGGCTTGCTGATTACGAATCAGCTACTCTACCAACTGAGTTACGTCGGCTATTTTGAGCATACAATTAGAATGGATTGAGCCCAAAATCAAGGAAAAAATTGATACAAGGCCAATAAAAAGTAAATTACCAGGAGATTTCCGGTTCATCACCTTGCTTGCTGTTTCAAATATCAATAATTTTTTTAAAATTATGTACACATACCGGCTAAGGACTGCAAATTTTATAACTTGAACGAAATTGCTTGTCTTTTGATCCGTCTACTGCGTTGCATCAAAGGCCCGATGAGCCAGCTATTTAACCTTTAACGCGCCTTGTAGATGAACCAAAATCCTGTGCTATTTCTGCTCAACTTATTTCATCTGCGGTCTTAAATTACAACAGGATTGATTTTTAGGGCAAGACCCTGTAAGGGTAATATGAAAATTAATAATACCTGTTAATTGGAGTAGCCCATGCGTCTTGATTGTAATGGTCTGAAGTTTCAGTATTCTGATTCAGAGGTTGCTGTTTTGGACAATCTTAGCTTTTCCATGACTGGGCCCGGCTTTAATTCTGTCTTTGGACCATCTGGAGTGGGTAAGACATCTTTTGCAAAACTTCTGGTCAGCCGTGGGAACAAACCTGAAAGCAATATATCCACCCCTGGTATTCATACCATTCTTTATTCTTATAACATGGAGCGCCTTCCGGGCTGGTCCTGCACCGGGACACACCTGGATAAGGTATGCCCGCCAGAGAAAGAAGCTCTGAAAAAAGAACTCATTGATATTTTCAGGCTGAAATCACTGCTGAATGCAAGGTTTTCGCAGCTTTCCATGGGGCAGCAGAATCGGATGAACCTTATCCGCTATCTGCTCCAGGATTTTGATCTGCTCATATTGGATGAAAGTCTTGCCAATGTGGACGAAGTTTTGCGGGAGACCATTATCCTGGGTATGAAAGCACTTTTCCCTGGAAAATTTTTTCTCTATATCTCTCATAACCTCATGGAAGTGGCAAAATTCTGCAGAGAAATTCTGGTTTTAAGCGAGCCCATCAAAAAAAAGGGCAGCTTCATGGTCCAGGGCCAGGATTATAAACCGGGTTATTCCCTTGATAGGCAGTCCTTTGAAGGGACTATGCTGGAGATCATGGATGCTTTTTAGACGGATATACCAATTTTTGATTGTTTTTTGCCTGGGGCTGGTATGTCTTTTGGGAATTAAACAGATTTTTACCCTGTCCGATTATGTGATTCCAGGCTTGCCTTTGATCATGGAAACCTCTGGTCTGGTTTCTGTTGGATATCTTCTGGATGTAATAAACACTCTTTCCGTAACTGTCCTGGGCCAGTTTGTTTCCATTATTATGGCTTTTACCGTGGGGATACTGGGTCGGAAATCTTCCTGGGCCGGTTCCTTTATCAAGGTGATGGCCTATAATATTCAGGCTTATCCCATTGTGGCCCTGGCGCCCATTATTTTTATCCTTCTGGGAGATGGGTTTCTTTCCAGGCTTCTCATCGCTTCCATGATTTGTTATTTTCCTCTGCTGCTGTCGGTTCTGGGAGTGATGACAGCTCCTGTAAAGGATATTGAGCATTTTTATATTGCCACGGGCCGCATGCGGTGGCAGCTGGAGGTTAAGATCCGGGCATTTGAAAATTTGAGCAAATTGACCACGGTCATTGCAGGCAGTGCTACCCTGGCCATGGCAGGGACTATTGTGGCTGAATTCATTGCTGCCAATGCAGGTATAGGATATAGTATCCGTATCGCCCTTTACCAGAGCGATCTGGCCGGGATACTGGTGGCCCTGTTCATGATCGGTATTGTGATATCTGTTTACCAGGGAATTCTTGAAACTTTGGGGGAAAAGGTAAAAACAAGGTGGTCTGCACCAAAGGGGGGGGAATTGATATGAAATTTATCAGATTTATCTTCAGGCAATGGCCCGCAGCAATGATAATTATCTGTGTTTTTTTTGCAGCTGTATCTGTCCAGGCCGGGGCCATAAAATTAAAATATCGGCTTAAATGGCTTTTCAATACAAGTGTTGCAGGGGATATCTATGCAGAGGAGCAGGGATACTTCAAGGCGGCAGGACTGAATGTGAAGGTCAAAGAGGGCAGCCCTGAAAAAAATGCCATTAAGGAGCTGGAACTGGGATATGCCCATTTCGGGGTGGCATCGGCTGACCAGGTTATCCGGGCCCTGGACAAGGGCGCTGATGTGGTAGTCCTTGCCCAGCTTTTCCAGGTTAACCCCATGCAGTGGATCTATCGGGCTGACCAGCCTGAAATTAAAAAGCTTTCGGACCTAAAAGGCCGCCATATAGGCGTCACCTATGGGGGTAATGATGAAACAATCATGAAAACCCTTCTGGCCAGAGCCGGGCTGGACAGCAGGGATGTCAGACTTTTTGGGGTGAGGTTTGATTTTACGCCGTTTTTGAAAAAAAAGGTGGATGTCTGGCCAGTGTATAGAAATTCCCAGGGCGTGATTCTCCAGGATAAATTAAGGCAAGAGGGCGAAACAGTCTATTTTTTTGACCCTTCTGCCTTTGGGGTGGAGTTTGTAGCCAATTCCATTGTAACCTCAGGCAGGATGATAAAAGAACATCCCCGACAGGTAAACTCTTTTTTAACTGCATTGCTCAAGGCCTGGGAAGCTTCAATGGACCCGGCCAACGAGGCAGAGGTCCTGGCAGCGGTGAAAAAAAAGGATAAAGGCACCAGGGATGATATACGGCAAAAACAATTGTCTGCCACAAGGGAATTGATAAAGCCTGACCCTGGTATAAGGATCGGCAGGATTGATGTGAATGCCTGGAAACAGACGGAAGATATCATGTTGACGGAAAAACAGATTAAAACTCCGGTGGATATTGCGTCCCGGCTGGCAGGCCCGGGATTTTTTTGAATCCAGCAGAATTTATGATTTATTAAAAGATGTTTTTTTACTCAAAGGACTGTATCCATGGCTACTTATGCTGATTCTCAATTGCCCCAGGTTCAACTCGCCCCGGACATGATCCATTTGGGACTGGGTCAGCCCGGCATTTCTCTGTTGCCCCTAGGGGAGATAGAGACGGCGGCAGCCCATTGCCTGGGCAGTGATAAGGCTTTCTTCCTTGCCTATGGAGAGGCAAGGGGTAACACCACCTTCAGGAATTCATTGGCTGATTTTTTAACCCATCAATACCAGCAGTCAGTGGAGCCGGACCAACTGCTTATTACCAACGGGATTTCCCAGGCCCTGGACTTTGTCTGTACCCTTTTTACAAAACCCGGGGATACGATTCTGGTGGAAGAACCCAGTTATTTTCTGGCTCTTAGGATATTCGCCGACCATCACTTGAAGCTGGTTAGTATTCCCATGGATGAAAACGGGCTTGTAACAGAGGTGCTGGAAGAAAAACTTAAGACCTTGTCCCCGGCATTTCTGTATACCATTCCCACCTATCACAACCCTGCCAGCGTAACACTTTCTTTCAAAAGAAGGGAAAGGCTTGCAAGAATATCTGCCCGGGAAAAGTTACTTGTTGTGGCGGACGAAGTATACCATTTCCTCAATTATACTGATACGCCTCCGCCGCCCCTGGTGGTATTTGGAGGTCAATGCCTTTCCCTTGGATCTTTTTCAAAGATCCTGGCCCCGGGGCTGCGGCTGGGCTGGATTCATGCAAGTCCAGGCCTGATAAAAAAAATATCCCGGGCTGGCCTGATTCAGAGTGGGGGAGGGTTTAATCCTTTTACTTCTGAGATTGTCAATGTTCTTATCCAGAAAGGAACCCTTTTATCGAATATCAAACATCTCAGGCAGGTGTATAAACATAGGGCAGAAATTTTGTGCTGTGAATTAAGGGCTTCACTGCCGGAGACTGTTTCTTTTCAGGTTCCCTGGGGCGGGTATTTCATCTGGCTCAAATTCCCAGAGGGAATCGATACCCTTGATTTTCGAAAATCAGCCCAAAAACAGAACGTGGATTTTTTCCCAGGCAGTTTTTTTTCTCCTGAATCCGGGTTTTCTTCCCATATGCGGCTTTGTTTTGCTTTTTATGAGGAGGACAGGTTACTGGAAGGAGTCAGACGTCTGGTCCGGGTTCTGAAACAGATTCATCCGGCGCTTTTTATTTAAAATTTTATCTGGAGTCGATATTGGAAATAGTAAATTGGTCCATCATTTACGGTTTTTTTTCTTTTACAGCTGGATTGGTTTCTGTATCCATTGCCATTTACCTTGCTCCCCACTGGAAGAATCAAAGCGCCAGGATATTATTGCTTTTACTGGTTGCCGTGGCAATATATTCTTTTGCCTATGGAATGGAATTTATCAGCCCAAACCTGGTCCGGAAGATCTTGTGGGTTAAAGTTGAATATTTTGGGGTCGTATGGATTGGAATGCTTTTTTTCAGTTTTATGGTAAGCATTACAGGGAAAACATGGCAAATGGGCAAAACAGGGTATGCCCTGTTGAGCGTTGTTCCTGCAATCGTTATCCTTTTGGCACTTACCAATAAGAGTCATCATTTAATGTGGAGCCTGGCCTGGCTGGAGATGGGAGGCAGAGCCCCGGTTGTGGCATATGCTAGAGAAGTCGGCTTCTGGGCATATGTGTGTTTTTCCTATGGGTTGCTTTTTGGAGCCACCATTGTTTTGATTCAGGCCATGATATCAGCCCGGGGTATTTTTCGAAAACAATTGATTGCTGTTTCGCTGGGGGCAATTTTACCATGGATTTCCAATATATTGTATCTGTTCGGCATAGAAGAACTCAGACCCCTGGACCTCACACCGGTTTCCTTTACCATCAGTGGAATCATTTTTTTTTGGGCATTGGTGCGGTACCAAATGTTAAATTTAATACCGTTGGCCCATGAGACAGTGATAGAAAGTTTGACTGATCCTGTGATTGCATTGGATATGGATGATCTTATTCTGGATGTGAACAAAGCTGCACAGACTTTGTTTACCACCAATAAAGTCAGGCCGTTACAGGATGGGTTACAGGATGTTTTCCCGGTTCTTTATGACCAGGTTGTAAAGTACCGGCAGCCTGGCCCGGTTGAGGTTGAAACCTCCTTTATGGCAAAAAAATTATCCAAACACTGGAATCTCAGGCTTTTTCCTTTGCAAGACAGGAAAGAAAAACAAATCGGCCTGCTGATTATTCTAAGGGATATTACCACCCGGAAAAAAGCTGAAAATGCCTTGAAAGAAAGTGAAAGAATCCAGAGGATAATGCTGGAAGCTTCTCCCAATCCAATTGTATACTATAATGAAGCAGGCCAGGTGACCAATCTCAATCCCGCCTTTACAAAGGTGTTCGGCTGGCACCTGGATGAGCTTTTGGGGAAAAGAATTGATTTTGTTCCAATGGAAAATCAGGAAGAGACAAAAACCGCATTGAAAAAAACCCATGACCGGCCGGAAGGGAATCATAATTTTATTACTCGCAGGTATACAAAGACCGGAGATATCCTTGATGTCAGTATAAATTCGGCATTTTTTCATTCAAAGGAAGGCAGGCCCTCCAGCATGGTTGTCAATTTTACAGATATTACCAAAATCAAAAAGACAGAGCGTGAGTTGAGAACCACAAAGAATTTTATTAAAAATATTATCAATTCAATGCCTTCCCTTATCATAGGACTGAATATGGATGGGGTTGTCATTCAATGGAATGCGGAAACAGAAAGACTGACCGGGATCTTTGCAGGTCAGGCAGAGGGAAGTTTACTCCAGGATGTATTCCCACAGCTTGCAGAGCATATTTCCAATTTAGGACAATCCATGGCAAATCAAAAAGTGAGAAAGGAAACAAAGATCCGTTTGTCACTGGGTGAAAAAGTGATTTTGACCGATATCACCATTTATCCCATTTTATCGGACAGTGTTCCTGGAGTTGTTGTGCGGGTGGATGATATTGGAGAAAGAATCAGGATGGAGGAAATGATGGTGCAATCCGAAAAAATGTTGTCTGTCGGAGGTCTTGCCGCGGGGATGGCCCATGAAATCAACAATCCCCTTGCCGGTATCCTCCAAAGCAACCAGGTCATCCAGAACCGGTTAAGCAAGGATATGCCCGCAAATAGAAAGGCCGCAAAAGAGTCTGGGATTGATTTTAAAAACCTCCAATTGTACATGGAAAAAAGAAATATTTTTCCCATGATGGAGATTGTGAGGTCTTCGGGACACCGGGCTGCCCAGATTGTTTCAAATATGCTGTCCTTCAGCAGGAAAAGCGGCCACTATAAATCCATTCATTACCTCCATGATCTCATGGAAGCGACCATTGAACTGAGTAAAAACGATTATAACATAAAAAAAAGATATGATTTTTGTTCCATTGAAATTGTAAAGCAATACCAGGAAAACATCCCGGCCATCCCCTGTGAAAAAGGCGAGATTCAGCAGGTATTTTTAAATATATTGAAAAACGGGGCTGAGGCCATGGCAGATGCAGGGATTGAATCCCCCGTGTTTGTTCTTCGATCTTCCCGGCAAAAGGGATATGTGGTGCTTGAAATAGAAGATAATGGACCGGGTATGGACAGGGAAACAAAAAATCGGATTTTTGAACCCTTTTTTACTACCAAGGACGTGGGTGTCGGCACTGGACTGGGGTTATCGGTTTCCTATTTTATTATCACGGAAAACCATAATGGATTTTTATCGGTGGAATCTATTCCCGGGAAGGGAACAACCTTTGTTGTAAAAATCCCCATCCAATCCATAAAAAAAGCATGAGGTCTCTGATTTTGTGACCTCCACTCAATTCCCTGGGGAAAGTTTTGTTTTGGCATGGAACCTGAGCATCATCAGGAGGGCAGAGGCAGACAGGCTGATCAGAAGTCCATACCATACCCCGTAGATTCCCATTTTAAAATAAAATGCCAGGATGTATCCCGAGGGCAGTCCAATGATCCAATAGGCTGCCAGGGTGATGAGGGTGGGAATTTTCATGTCCATTATACCCCGTAAAATGCCAAGGCCAACGGCCTGGGTTCCATCGGATATCTGGAAAAATGCCACAATTACCATAAGGGAGGCTGCCATCTCTATCACTTCAATCTCCGGTACATAAAGGCTGGGCAGAAAAAATCGAAACCGGACAAAGAAAATACCTGCCAGGGCCATGAATCCAGCACAGAGCAGGACAGCGGAAAATCCTGCAGCCCTCACATCAGGGGTTGAATTTCTGCCAATTGCATTGCTAACCCGGATGGTGGCAGCAGCCGAAATGCCCATGGCCACCATAAAAGAGATGGATGCCAGGTTCAGGGCTATCTGGTGGGCTGCCAGGGCCTGGGTTCCCATCCACCCTACGATAACGGAAGATGCCGCAAAGGCAGAGACCTCGAAAAAATATTGGAAGGCGCCTGGGATACCGATTTTTAAGAGTTTTTTCATCATGGAAAAATCAATTTTTCGATATCGTAAGGAGGGATCAAACCGTTTTAATGACGGAGCAGTCATGATCACAATCATGAGAGCTATGGCCATGAAGGCCCTGGAGGAGAAGGTGGCAATGCCTGCTCCGGTCAGACCCAGGGCAGGGGCTCCCAGGTTTCCGTAAATAAAAATCCAGTTGACAAATATATTGACCAGATTGGCCACCAGGGTAATAATCATGGCTGGTTTCAGGAAACTGATGCCTTCGGCAAATTGTCGAAAGGATTGAAAGAGCATCAGGGGCAGCATGGAAAATCCCAGCACCTTCATATAGAGAACAGCTGATTCCACAATGCTTTCCGGCTGATTCAGGAATCGGATGCATTCAGCCCCGGCAAAGGTCAGTCCGCAGAGGACTATCCCGGTCAGGAGGTTTACAATCAATCCCTGGCGCAACACTACCCCGCAATCCTCATCTCTTCCTGCTCCATAGGCCATGGCTGTCAAAGGGGTTATTGCCATGGAAATTCCAAAACCCAGTACCATGACCAGGGTAAACAGGGCATTGCCTATTGAGGCGGCTGCCAAAGCCTGGGTGCCCACTTGGCCAACCATTATATTATCCGCCACTGACATGGAGAGCTGACCCATCTGGCCGACAATTATGGGGATGGAAAATTGGATGGTGCTTTTTATATGATTTTTAATCAAGGGTATTCTTTTTTACATTGAGCCTGGACATAGGGTTCTCCCACTGGCCCAATACTGTCATCAAAGATCTGTTTGACAATTTTCGGTGAGGCTGCATCCAGACGGCTTGTCATCATGACAGTGGACTTGTGAATCCCGGGGGACTGGCCCTTGAACCCCAGGTAAAAGGGATTGGGCTGCCACATTTTTAATTCATCGGTTTTTTCTTTGACAAGGGCAAGTTCCGAGTCAAAGGAGGCGGTTCTTTCAAGGTTTATTGCCATTATTAAGGATACTAAGGTTTTCATGTTACGGGTTAAATTTCCTGGCTGATGATGCGCAGCCCATCCAGGGTCAGGGACTGATCCACGGATTCAATGGTTAGTGAAACACCGGCAATGAGTGGAGCCAGGCCTCCTGTGGCAATTATTTTGGCTTCTGCACCCATTTCTGTTTTCATCCTTGCAACCATTCCGTCCACCATGGCGGCATTACCATAAATGATCCCGGATTTAATACTTTCTATGGTGTCATCGCCTATCACCTTTCCCGGTGCCTTGAAAATTTCCACCCTGGGAAGCTTGGAGGCTCTCTGGAAAAGGGCTTCAGATGAAATCATCACACCTGGACAGATGGCGCCCCCCAGGTATTCTCCTTTTTCTGAGATAACGTCAAAGGTGGTGGCAGTTCCAAAATCAATGATGATAAGTGCTGATTTGTATTTGTCATAGGCTGCAACGGCATTGACAATCCGGTCTGCCCCAACTTCATTGGGATTGCTGTACAGGATGGGCATCAGCTTTTTTACCGAGGCCGCATTGATCCAGAAAGGTGTTAATTTCAGGTAGCGTTCGCAAAAGGCATTCAAAATATGGACTGAAGAAGGGACCACCGAGGAAATAACGATTTTTCTGATGGTGGCAGGATTAATCTTTCTGTCAGAAAACAGGGCATTGGCCAGCACGTTAAACTCATCTGCTGTGCTATCCCGGACCGTTCGGATTCGCCAGTCTTCTTTGAGAATATCTTTGTCATAGACACCTATAACCGTGTTGGTATTTCCCACATCAATGACCAATAACATTCTTGCCTCCTTTATTCAATTTTAACGGTAAATACCTGGGGATCAGCCCCAGTCATTATCAGGTCTACGGGTATATTTATATAAGCATGTCTGGCATATACCCCGGTTTTCAGATCTTTGAGATCCATAAAGGCATATATTTCATCCACAATGGCTTTGTTCCCCAGTTGGTCAAAGGGTCCTTTTATCTCTATTGTAATGACAGGGGGTTCAATTTTTACATTGGAGGTATTGTTCCAGATCTGGACAGGAAGATCCACAATGGATTTTGTTACCATCCGTTGCTGGATCGGGATGGTCACCAGGAACATGGTATTGGAAGAAGAATAGAGCAGGGGATTTTCCAGGTCCAGGGGTACTTTTTTTTTAAAGTCTTCACCTGCACCTTCTATATCAATGGGCTTGGTCTTTAATTGAGTAATGTTGTTGAGTAAAGACTCGGCTCCGGTAAGTTCCACAGAGGCAGGCTCACATGCCGGCTCCAGGGCCAGATGCCCCTTGGCTGGTTTCCCCACATAGGGAACGGTTATCTTAAATGTTTTGGTTATTTTTTTTTCCAGGCGCACGCTCAGGTAAGAGGGAGTGATTTCCAGAATTTTAATGGCCGGATCCATTGGTATCCTGGTTTTGTCCACAGGCAGCATATAGGAACCGGGTCCTATGGAGTTTGAATCCCCTGCCGGGTCAAATGCAAGATCCGTATACAGGTCAGCTGGATACAATATGGTTTCTTTATTAAGCATTTCAATGAGGCGGGGAGCGGCCTGGATCCGAATTTCAATTTTATCTGTGTGGTGATAGGTCAAGACCATGTCTTCGGGTATGTTTGAAAAATCCACGGGCAGGAGAAGGTCTGTTTCAACCGGCTCAATGGTACAGCTAAATAGAAAAAGCAAAAAAAAACTAAAAATAGTATTTTGAAAATTTTTCAGATCAGGCATTCCTGATGGCATCAATAATGTGGGTAAATGAAATAATTTTTTCAACGTCATGGACCCTGACAATATGGGCACCCCTTAAGATAGATGCGGCCGCAGCTGCCAGAGTTCCATATTCCATCTTGACATTATCCATATTGATTGAAGTTTTTTCCTTTTGGTTCAGGGTCTTCTGGATAAATGATTTCCGGGATGGTCCCATTAAAATCGGGAATCCAAGGTCAATTATCTGTTCCAGGTGATTGATCAGCACCAGGTTGTGTTCAACGGTTTTGCCAAACCCAATGCCGGGATCCAGGATAATCTTTTCTTTGGCAACCCCTTTTCCCATGGCAAATTGGGCCCTGGCATTGAGATAGTTCCTGATTTCACCCATGAGATCGTCATAATCCGGGTTGACCTGCATGTTTTCCGGGGTGCCCTTCATGTGCATGAGCACACAGGGAACATCTTTTTGAGCCGCAAGGTCTGCCATGGCAGGATCTTTTTCAAAGGCAGAAATATCATTGATCATGGTGGCACCGGCATTGAGAGCAGCCCGGGCCACATTGGATTTTACCGTGTCAATGGAAATGGGTATGTCAATCTCTTTGACAAGGATCTCAATTACCGGGATGACCCGGTCCAATTCTTCCTGTTCAGACACTGATCCGGAAAAAGGCCTGGAGGATTCGCCTCCAATATCCAGGATATGGGCACCACCCTTGGCCAGGTTGAGACCCTGGGCAACTGCTGTTTCAAGGGTGTCAAACCTGCCCCCGTCGGAAAAAGAATCCGGGGTGGTGTTTAAAACGCCCATTATGCAGGTTTCAGGTCCAAGTTCAAGACGAAACCTGTTAAATTCAAGGGTATAATTCTGCATGGGCAACCCCTTTATTCCTTGTCTTTGGGTTCTTCTTCAGGATCCATGTTTTCCTGATTTGTATCATTGGCAGCTTCATCAATTGGCTCATCTGGAACCTGTGTCTCCTTTGTATCATTGGACTGGGAGGCCTCTGTGTTCTCCTTGGAAGTCTTTGAATGGGTTCTGACGTTTTTCCGGCCGAAAAAATCAAAGTCAGGCCGCAGCTCAGCAATAAGTGAGTCCAGCTCAGGTCCCAGGACCGTCTCTTTTTCAATGAGCAGGTCTGTAAGGGCATGGAGCAGTTCAATGTTTTCTTCCAGAACCTTTTTGGCGCTCTTGTAGGCTCGGTCAACGATCATGGCAACCTCAGCATCGATTTTCTGGGCAGTTGCCTCGGAATAGGATTTTGCCTGGGTCATTTCCCTGCCAATGAAAATATTGTCATCATGGTCTTCATAGGAAAGGGGTGCCAGATTATCGCTCATGCCGAAAGTTCTTACCATGCTGTTGGCCAGTTTGGTGGCCTGCTTGATATCATTGGAGGCACCAGTGCTGATTCTCTTGAAGATAAGCTCTTCGGCTACTCTTCCGCCAAAGGCAATGGCCAGTTCATTTTCCAGCTGATCTTTGTATTTAAAATCTCCCTCTTCGGGCAGGAACCAGGTCACGCCTGCTGCCCGTCCCCTGGGGATGATGGTGATCTTGTTGACCGCATCTGTATAGGGTAGAAACCTTGCCACCAGAGCATGGCCGCCTTCGTGGTAGGCGGTTGTCTTTTTTTCTTCTTCCTTAATAACTTTGGATTTTCTTTCAAGCCCCATATAGACCTTGTCCTTGGAATCTTCAAAATCCTGCATGCTCAGTTTTTCATGGTTCCGCTTGGCTGCCAGGAGGGCTGCCTCGTTAACCAGGTTTTCAAGGTCTGCGCCTGAAAACCCCGGGGTGCCCTTTGCCAGAATGGTTGTATCCACATCATTGGCCAGGGGGGTCTTTTTCATATGAACCTGTAAAATACCTTCCCTGCCTTTTATGTCCGGCATGTCCACAACAACTTGACGGTCAAATCGGCCAGGTCTAAGCAGAGCAGGGTCCAGAACATCAGCCCGGTTGGTGGCTGCCATGAGAATAACCCCCTCATTGGATTCAAATCCATCCATTTCCACCAGAAGCTGGTTCAGGGTCTGTTCACGCTCATCATGACCGCCGCCCATGCCAGCGCCCCTCTGGCGGCCTACCGCATCAATCTCGTCAATGAATATGATGCAGGGTGCATTTTTTTTGCCCTGGGCAAACAAATCCCTGACCCGGGAAGCGCCCACACCCACAAACATTTCAACAAAGTCTGATCCGGAAATGGTGAAAAAAGGAACCCCTGCTTCGCCGGCCACTGCCCTGGATAGCAGGGTTTTGCCAGTACCTGGATTTCCCACCAGAAGAACGCCTTTGGGAATACGACCTCCCAGACGGGTAAATTTATCAGGGGTTTTTAAAAACTCCACCACTTCGGTGAGTTCTTCCTTGGCTTCATCAATTCCCTGCACATTGGCAAAGGTAACCTTTTCCCCCTTGTCATCCATGAGCCGGGCACGGCTTTTTCCAAAGGACATGGCCTTTCCACCTCCCCCCCCACCCTGCATCTGGCGCATGAAGAAAATCCAGACACCGATGAGGACAATCATGGGCAGCCAGGATACCACAATGGACATTAGCCATGAAGATTCTGACAAGGGTTTGGCTTTGATGGCAACTCCACTGGTTCTCAATAAATTGATGAGATCTCCGTCATTGGGAGCAAAGCTTTTAAATTCGGTGCCATTGGTGTCAGTGACATATAAATCCTGTCCCTGGATCACCACATCCTGGACCCGACCGTCTTCCACAAGGGATAGGAATTCAGAATAACCAAGCTCTGCCTGTCCAACCTGCTGCTGGTTAAAAATATTGTATAGCATGACCATCATGAGAACGATCACCAGCCACAGGGATATGTTCTTATAAAATTGATTCAAAGTTATTCCTCTCTTTACCGTTGCATATTATTTTAATAAAACTTGAATTATATATAAACATAAAATTTGAATATACAAGGAATACAGATAAAAGTTTTCAGGATTTTTCTCCTGATTTTTTCTTTATATCCCTCTGTAATTGTTTTTGATTTTTGCCAAATTCTCTTAGAGTCAGGTTTTCTTTTTTAAAATAGAGCATGTCCCGGTCTTTGTAAACCCTTATTCTGCCTGGCATATCAAGGCTCTTGCCCGATTCTGCCCGGGTAATTAATATCAGTATATCCTGGATATGGGTAAGGGTAATTCGTTTCAGGTCTTTTTTAACCCAGGCAATGGCCTGTCGAAGGACCCGGTTGACAAGGGCTGGGTGGTTGGAGGTCAACTTATTTATGGACAGAACAATAAGGTTCTTGTCCTTTTTGATGGTGCATGCATGAAAAACCTGGTCAGCCTGGCCTGTCAAAAAATCATCTTCAAGTCGTAATATATGACTGAGACGGTTCAGGCAGGATTTTGTTTCAGGGTTAAATTCCTGCTCAAGCATTGGGATCAGGCTGTGGCGTATTTTATTCCTCAGATAGGATTGGTCAGTGTTGGAAGAATCCACAACAAAGTCCTGGCCTTTTTCTTGTAAAAAAGCCAGTATCCTGGACTTTGACATCTGGATCAGGGGGCGGATGAATAGGTTTTCCCGCATGGGGGGAATCCCGCACAAACCCCTGACACCTGATCCACGCAAGAGATTAATGAGAACCAGCTCTGCATTGTCATCTTGATTGTGGCCCAGGGCGATTTTTGTGAATCCATGGAACTTTGCAGTTTCTGTAAAAAAATCATATCGGGCATTTCGGCCGGCTTCCTCAACCGATAGATGTTCTTCTTTCGCCTTTGCAGAAATATCCATTTTTTTTAAAAAAAAGTGCAGGTTAAAATTTTGAGCAAGATTCCTGACAAAATTTTCATCCCGTAAGGATTCTTCCCCCCGAAGTCCATGGTTCAAATGGGCGATACCAAGGGTATTAATGGTATGGGTTTTTTGCAGGTCCATGAGAACCCGTACCAGGGCAATGGAATCCGGGCCGCCGGAAACACCCACCAGGATAGTCTCTTTTTCCCTGATCATATCAAATTGGGAAATGGTTTCACTTGCCTCCCTGATAAAGGAATTATCCATGGCTTTGCTCTGGCTCCCTGGTTTATTTGGTTGGTTTACGGATCTATTCCGGGCAGGCAAACAGGGGAAGGTCGCTTTTCTGCATCATTCCGGCCCTTATGGCATAGTCAAAAAATTGGGTCACAGCCTGTTCCCCCCTGCCCTTGATTTCCCTGGAGAACTCATTGACGTAAAGCCCGATATGCTGCTTGATTACGCTATCCTCCATCTCCTGGGCATGTTTGCGTATGTATTCATCCCCCATGGCGGGGTGTAAGAAAGCATGGTCAATGCTTTCCCGGATCAAGGTCTGGATTTGACAGGCAAGATCCGGTTCCATACTCCGTTTTACAGCAATGCAGCCCAGGGGTATGGGAAGGGATGTCTTGTCTTCCCACCATTGGCCCAGATCTGCTTTCATCTCAAGGTTCATGTTCTGGTAAACAAACCTGCCTTCATGGATGATTACTCCAAAGTCTGCCTTTTTATTCATCACGGCCGGCATAATTTTTTCAAAGGCCATGGGAATGATAATGGTTTCAACTTCCGGAAACAGGTCATACATGTAGAATTTGAACAAGTGAAAGGCTGTGGTGCCAAGGCCGGGGACAGCAATTACCTGTTTGGTTTTGTCATTTTTCCCGTATGGGACCCGAGTATCCAGCCTGTCGTCCATGGATCGTTCAGGCAGGGAGATGATCAAGGGTCCGCACCCCATACCCAGGGCAGCACCGGTTCGTAAAAGTGCATATTTATCCAGCACATGTCCCAGGGCTGCAAAGGAAAGTTTGGTAATATCGTAAGTCTCCCTGGCTGCATTCTGGTTAAGGGTTTCCACGTCTTCAAGAACAATGTTAAAATGCAGTCCCCCTGTATCAATCAGGTTTTTGGCAATTCCCTTGAAGATAAAGGTGTCATTGGGACAGCTGGAATAGGCAAGTCGGTATGATTCTTTTATTTTCATGAGCTGTTAATATCAAATTTTTCAGTTAAAATGCAATGCGAATCAGGGATTAAATCCAGATATTCCCATGCTTTACTTTTGGAACCCCGTGCTTATGGTTTTTGAAGAAAGAAAAAATTTTAAAAAGAATTCAGGAGCAACTCTAAAAAAATCATGAAAAATCGTAATTCTGCCTGCATATTAGAAGAATATATCCCAGATACGGACCTGTTGAAGTCATTGCCTGAAGAACCAGTATCCATTGAAAAAATATTGGGAGAGCCAGTTTCCAGAACCAGGGAATTGGACCGGATCATTGTCAAAGGAGCCAAAGAACATAATCTCAAAGATATTGATGTGGAAATTCCCAAAAAAAAGCTGGTGGTCTTTACCGGGGTATCAGGCTCGGGAAAATCCAGCCTGGCCTTTGATACAATATTTGCAGAGGGTCAGCGCAGGTATGTGGAGTCTTTGTCCTCCTATGCCCGGCAGTTTATCGGCCAGATGGAAAAACCCAAATATGACACCATCAGGGGATTGTCCCCAACCATTGCCATTGAACAGAAGGCAGCCAGTAAAAATCCCAGGTCCACCGTGGGAACTATTACGGAAATTTATGATTATCTGCGGGTTTTGTTTGCCCGGGTGGGCACCCAATTTTGCTATAAATGCGGGGAGAGGGTGGGCAGAGGCAATGCCCAGAGCATGGTTTCCCAGATCATGTCCCTGCCGGCAGCCTCAAAAATACTTATTTTGGCCCCCATTGTGGAGAATAGGAAGGGGGAGTACAGGGAACGGCTGGATGAACTGAAGAAAGAGGGCTATGCCCGGGTCAGGGTGGATGGTGTGGTCCAGGATCTGGAAAATGTCCAGACCCTTGCCAGGAACAAGAAACACAATATTGAGGTGGTGGTGGACCGCCTGGTGATCAAAAATGATGCCAGGTTTCAAGGGCGGCTCACGGATTCAGTGGAAAGCGCCCTGGGCCTGGGTAGCGGGCAGATCATTGTTCACATGGTGGGAAGGGAAGATCTGAAAATGAGCGAGGCCCGTTCCTGCTGCGGCATTGCCTATCCAGAGCTGACGCCCCAGATTTTCTCCTTTAACTCGCCCCTGGGCATGTGTCAGGAATGCAACGGCATTGGTACCCTGCTTGCAATGGACCCGGACAAAGTTGTTCCGGACAGGGATTTAACCATCCGCCAGGGTGCAGTTATACCCTGGAAAAATTATTTTATTAAAAATCCCAGGTTTCAGAACGATAATTCCTGGGGAATGGGTCAGCTTCTGGCCATGGAAGAACAATGGGGCATTAATTTTGATATTGCCTGGAAGAAATTGCCAAAAACACAAAGAGATCTATTGCTCTACGGATCCAAGAGCAAAGAGATGCGGGTAAACTGGAATTCCGCCAAAATCCAGGCTGAATTTACCCGGACCCATGAAGGCCTGATGAATACCCTGATGCGGAGGTATAGAAATACTCAGTCCGAGGGGCAGAAAAAATACTATTCCGCCTTTATGACTTCCAGCACCTGTACTTCCTGTCGGGGCAAGCGGCTCAAGGACGAGGTCCTCCATGTTTTGATCAATGGAAAATCCATTATTGATGTCACTGAAATGACGGTAAAGGATGCCCATGAATTTGTCGGCGCCCTGGACCTTACGGGCAACAAAAAGCTCATAGCTGTAGAGCTGCTGAAGGAGATTTCTGACCGTCTGGGGTTTCTGGTCAATGTGGGCCTGGACTATCTGTCCCTGGACCGCAGCGGCCCTACCCTGTCCGGGGGAGAGTCCCAGCGCATCCGCCTGGCTTCCCAGGTGGGCAGTGAACTTACCGGTGTCTTGTATATCCTGGATGAACCCTCCATCGGTCTTCACCAGCGGGATAATATCAAACTGCTTTCCACCCTCCACCATCTGAGGGATATTGGCAATACCCTTATCATTGTAGAGCATGACCAGGAAACCATGGAAAATTCCGACTGGATTGTGGATATCGGTCCTGGAGCAGGACATCTGGGCGGTCAGATCGTGGCCCAGGGAACCCCTTCCCAGATCAAGGCCAATCCTGCTTCCATTACGGGAAAATTCCTTACGGGCAGGGAAAAGATTGAGGTTCCCAAACAACGCAGGACCCATTCAGGCAAGGGGAAAAAATGGATCTCCATTGTCAGGGCATCGGAAAATAACCTCAAGGATGTGACTGCGAAGATTCCCATTGGCCTTCTGGTGGCAGTCACTGGAGTGTCTGGAGCTGGAAAATCCACATTGATCAATCAGATCCTGTATCCAGCCCTGGCAAAGGCCCTTAATGACTCCCAGATGAATGTGGGAAAACATGAAAAGATCAAAGGGCTTTCCCATGTGAATAAGATTATAAATATTGACCAGAAGCCCATAGGCCGTACGCCCAGGAGCAACCCTGCCACCTATACCAAGGTTTTTGACCATATCCGGGATTTTTTTTCCATGCTTCCGGAATCCAAGGCAAGGGGATACAAAAAGGGCAGATATTCCTTTAATGTACGGGGCGGCCGATGCGAAGCCTGCAAAGGGGACGGGTATATCAAGGTGGAAATGCATTTCTTGGCCGATGTATTTGTGCCCTGCGAGATATGTTCAGGAAAACGGTTTAACCGGGCAACCCTGGAGATCACCTACAAGGACCATTCCATTGCCGATGTCCTGGATCTCTCCGTTGTCCAGGCCAGGGAACTATTTGAAACCCATCCTAAAATCGCTCACATTCTGGATACCCTCATGGATGTCGGGCTTTCCTATATTAAACTGGGCCAGGCTGCCACCACCCTGTCCGGGGGAGAGGCCCAGCGTATAAAGCTGGCAAGGGAACTGGCCAAACGGGATACCGGGGACACCCTGTATATTCTGGATGAACCCACCACCGGGCTCCATTTCCAGGATATCAGGCTTTTGCTCAAGGTTTTGCAGCGTTTGACTGATGCCGGGAATACAGTGGTTATCATTGAGCACAACCTGGATGTTATCAAGACTGCAGACTGGGTAATAGATCTGGGCCCTGAAGGCGGCAACAGCGGCGGTGAAATTATTGCCACAGGACCGCCGGAAAAAATTGCCCGAAATGCAAAGAGTTATACAGGCAAATATTTAAAGGATGTTTTGTGATTTGATCAGGGAGATAAAGGATATTGCCATAATCAGAAAAAAAGGCTGATTTCCTCTGGAAGGAGGAAATCAGCCTTTTGGCAACAAAATTTTGCCTGGTTTAGAATAAACTATATTAGACTATAGCCTTTCAAAAATAGCTGCAGCGCCCATGCCGCCGCCGATACACATGGAAACAACTCCGTATTTTCCATTCACCTCCTTGAGGTTGGCAAGGCAGGTTGCTGTAAGTTTGGCACCGGTACATCCCAGGGGGTGACCCAATGCAATGGCACCGCCATGGATGTTTATTTTGTCCATGTATTTTTCAAGACCCAGTTCCCGGATGCAGTAAAGGGCCTGGGAAGCAAAGGCTTCATTGATTTCATAGATATCAATGTCATCAATGGTAAACCCTGCCTGTTCAAGCACCTTGGGGATGGCATACCGGGGACCTACACCCATTTCATCGGAATTGCACCCAATGGTGGTATAGGCAACCAGTCTGGCAATGGGTTCAAGACCCAGTTCTTCACATTTTTCCTTTGATGCAATGATGGTGGCGGCTGCTCCGTCCGTTGTCTGGGACGAATTGCCGGCGGTCACGCTTCCCGCAGCTGAAAAAACAGTTCTGAGCTTGCCAAGACCTTCGGGGCTTGATTCCCGGATACCGTCATCGTGTTCCACAATGAATTGTTCTTTTTTGTAACTGCCATCTTCCTGTTTTACGTATTTAAAGGCAGGGGTGGGAACGATTTCAGTGAACAGCCCGTTATCCCTGGCAGCAGCAGCTTTGGCCTGGGATTTGGCAGCAAATTTGTCCTGGTCTTCCCTGGATACATTATATCTTGAGGCCACGTTTTCTGCGGTTATGCCCATGGAAATATACATTTCAGGGTTTGTTTTTGAATAGTCGGGATGGGGGCGGGGAAGGTTTCCTCCCATGGGAACAAAGGTCATGGACTCAACACCGGCACCCATGGTGATATCTGACCATCCCATCTGCACCCGGGCAGATGCCAGGGCAATGGCTTCAAGGCCGGAAGCACAGAACCGGTTTACGGTTGCGCCGGAAACGCTGTCTGGAAATCCTGCCATTTTGGCCGCAACCCTGCCCAGGTTAAGTCCCTGTTCTGCTTCAGGAAAAGCACAGCCCAGCATGACATCATCCAGATGTTCAGGCTTCAGGTTTTTGGTTTTTTCAACCGCAGTTTTCATGATAAAGGTAGCAAGTTCGTCCGGTCTTGTCTGGTTGAACAGACCTCTTTTTTGTTTACAACCCGGGGTCCGGATTGATTGTACTATATATGCATCTCTCATTTAGGTCCTCCTTTAGTTTCTGAGCGGTTTGCCGGTTTTCAGCATATGGTCGATTCTTGCAATGGTTTTTTCTTCCCTGGAGAAATCAACAAAGGCTTCACGTTCAAGTTTCAGGATGGTATCTTCATCCACTTCACTGCCAACATTTACATCACCGCCGCTCATCACATATGCAATCCGTTTGGCAAGGAAGGCATCGTGTTCACTCATGAATTTACCACTGAGCATGTTGTAAATTTCTGCATTGACCATTCCCTGTCCGGCATTGCCTATGACTTTTAAAGGCTGTTTGGCCGGGGGAACATATCCGTCATCCACCATTTTCAAAACTTCTTTTTTGGCTTCGCCGATGAGGTTGTCACGGTTGAAGACAATGCGGTCTGCCAGACCCAGGAATCCATTCCCCCTGGCCTGGGCAGCTGACATGGAAATTGCTGCCATACCGATTTTCATGAATGCCGGTACAAATAATTTGGCCAGGTCAATATCCTTGGCAGTTTTGCCGGGAAGGGCAGTCACATATTTTTTCCACAGGTTCATGCATCCGCCGCCTGCTGGCAGAAGACCCACTCCGATTTCCACCAGACCCATGTAAAGCTCTGAGTGGGCGACCATTCGGTCGGCACCCAGGCAGACTTCACAACCTCCGCCCAAAACCATTCCATAGGGGGCTGCCACAACCGGGAAGGCAGAATACCTACTGGCCTGCATTCCATCCTGACCTTTTTTAATAAAAGTTTCAATTTCAGTGTATTTTTTGTCATGGCATAGTTTTGAAATCTGGGACAGATCAGCACCGGCAGAGAATGCTCCGGGCATGCCTCCGGCTTCGTTTCCAATGACAAGGCCGACTCCGTTTTTATCAACATAATCCAGGACTTTTACCTGGAAATCGATGATTTCAGCATTAAGAGCATTCATCTTGGTATGGAATTCCATGCAGAAAATATCATCCCCGATATCCACCAGGCTGGCCGATGCATTTTCCATAACGGTCTTGTTATTACCCTTGGCAGCTACAATGGATACCATGGATTTGGAAACAGGTATTGGTTTGTACTGGCTGGAAGCAAAGTCATAAAAATAATTTATTCCGTTTTCAAGTTTGTAAAAACAGGTATTCCCCTTGTCCAGCATTGTCTGAACATTGGCTGGAATCTCAAGGCCGTCTGCAGTCATTCTTTTCACTGCTTCTGCAACTCCGTATGTATCCCACAGCCCAAAGGGTCCTTTTTCAAAATTGTATCCCCATTTCATGGAGTTATCAATTTCAACAATTGTATCTGCAATTTCAGGCACCCTGTTGGCTGCATACATGAAGCTGTTGGCAGCCATTTTCCAGGCAAATTTGGCACCTTTGTCATCGCCCTTGAGAACACAAAGGATTTTATCTGCCAGGCTGGATTTTTTCCTGGCTTCATCCAGACAGGGAAAACTGGGCCTTGCAAGATCTTCATATTCAAGGGTCTCAGGATTCAGGACTTTTCTCAGTTTTTTCCATTCCGGGGTCAGCTCTGTCTTGTAAAAACCAGCCTGGGTTTTATTGCCCAGAAGGTTTTTCTCTGCCATTTTCTGGATAAATTCCGGTAGAACAAGGCTCTCTCTCTGTTCATCATCCTGGCAGAGTTCATGGGAGTTTTTACATACATTGATGACTGTATCCAGTCCAACAAGATCGCAGGTTTTGAATATGGCTGTTTTGGGGCGGCCCAGGGCCGGTCCGAAGATGGCATCCACTTCCGGGATGGTCATGTCGGCCTCACCCATGGCATTGGCAATGGCGCCGATTCCCTGGATACCAATTCTATTGCCCACAAAGTTTGGAGTGTCCTTTGCCCATACAATCCCCTTGCCCAGATTTTTTTCACCAAAACCAGCGATAAACTCAAGGATCTCCGGCAGTGTTTCAGCCCCGGGGATCAGTTCGAGCAGATGCATGTATCTGACAGGGTTAAAGAAATGGGTGCCCATGAAATGTTCTTTGAATTCCTTGGAAAATCCCTCACTGATATCTTTTAGGGGAATACCAGACGTGTTTGTGGTTACAATGGAACCGGGTTTTCTGATTTTTGCAACTTTTCCAAACAAATCTCTTTTAATGCTAAGTTTTTCAACAACCACCTCAATGATCCAGTCACATTCAGACAACTTGTCAATGTCATCATCCAGGTTGCCAATGGCGATTAGGCCGGCATCTTTTTTGTTAAAAAATAAAGAGGGTGCTGAAGCAAGCGCTGCATCCAGTCCGGCTTTTACCATTCTGTTTCTGGCTGTTGGATCGTTTTTTTCTTCATCTTTTAAATCAAAAGGAACAATGTCCAGGAGCAGTACTTTTACACCAGCACCGGCCAGAAGAGCAGCAATGCCGCCTCCCATGATTCCGGACCCGATTACTGCCGCCTTTCTTATTTTTCTTACCATGATCTCCTCCTATATACGAGTATTGCATTTATGAATGAGCATTCATTTTTGATTAACAGAAAAATAAAGGGTATGTCAAGGAAAAATATTTTGGGATGTCAGGGGGAAACTTGTGAAAAATATCATTCAATTTCAAAGATTTATCTGTAAACCCCGTGGTATGATCATCTCTGGGTGATATTGAGGCAGCACAAAAAAGTATAATGAATCACCATTCATGAATATCCAATCGGGGTCCTTGCAAACCAAATCAAGGTCTGATAGGTTGAGCCGTCAGTTTTAAAGGAGATTATTAAAATGGAGACCTGCCAATGTCCCGGACATCAGCAAAGATAAGATCATTTTCTGTCCTGAACATCGACTCAGTTGCAGGCTTAATCGCAAGCCTTCAGAAAAAATCAGGAGAGATCCCCTGGCATATTGACGGAAAAACCGATCCCTGGGATCTGGTTGAATCCATCATGGGGCTGAATATAGGGGGCTTTTACAGGGAATCCCAATTGGGTTTTCAATGGTTGGCCGACCATCAGAATTCCGATGGTTCCTGGTTTTCTTCCTATGTTAACGGGAAACCCCAGGACAGGACCTGTGAAACCCATATGGCCAGCTACATTGCCGTTGGCCTTTTTCATGCCTATTTGATTACCCGGGATATCTCATTGCTGGACCGATATTGGGACACCCTGGAAAAAGGGGTGGAATTTGCCCTGAGTCTTCAGACGGCCTCAGGGGAGATCTATTGGGCAAAGAGCCCTGAGGGACAAACAGATCCCATGTCTCTGCTGGCAGGATCCAGTTCAATTTTCATGAGTCTCAAGTGTGCTCTGGCCATTGCAGCCCTACTTAATAGAGAGAGATCCTCCTGGAAACAGGCCTTTAAAAACCTGGAAATTTCCATTAAGGAGAATATTCACACCTATAATGTGAGCAAATCCAGATTTTCCATGTATTGGTTTTATCCAGTCCTTTGCGGAGCCATCCAGGGAGACAAGGCCAAGGCTAGAATGGACAAATACTGGAGCAAATATATCATTGAGGGTCAGGGTGCAAGATGCGTGTCTGACCAGCCCTGGATTACCATTGCCGAAACATCGGAACTGGTTCTTGCCTTGAATGCCATGGGAAATAAACAAAAAGCCAGGATTGTATTTTCCTGGATCCAGGATCGGGTCTATGGAGATAAAACATTCTGGTGCGGCTATACCTATCCTGACATGGTGATCTGGCCGGAGGAGAAAATTTCCTGGACCAATGCCGTGGCCCTCATGGCCGTAGACTCCCTGTATCATCTTACCCCGGCAGCCTTCATGTTTGATCATGCTGCCTGGAAGGGACATTTATACCTGGAATTATGAATTGATAAAAGACAATAGGCCTTATTATATTAAGAAAGCCTGGTACAGGCTCCAGAATTTATATGTCCGCCATCACTTTGCCCCCCAGCTGGAGTCCCTGGGTCCCAACTCTTTTATAGTCAAACCCTGGCATATTGAGTTGTTTGGCAGCCCAATACGAATCGGCAGCCATATTACCCTTTTGGGGTGTTCAGATAAAAAAACTAGACTCACTGTGTGGTCGGACAACCCGGATATTGACGGCATTACCATTGGGGATCATGTGTTGATTTCTCCTGGAGTACGCATTTCTGCCGCCAATAGCATTAGAATCTCCGATTCATGCATGCTGGCCAGCCATGCCTATATTACCGATTCAGACTGGCATGGTATTTACGACAGATCCCTTCCACCCAAAGGGGTGAGCAGGGTTGTGCTTGAGGAAAATGTATGGGTCGGGGACAGTGCCATTGTGTGTAAGGGAGTCACCATTGGAATGAACAGCATTATTGGAGCGGGCTCAGTGGTTACCTCTGATATCCCTGCCAATGTTATTGCTGCTGGCAATCCGGCAAAAGTGATTCGTAATCTGGACCCTGAAAAGGAGATCATAACCCGCAAAGACCGGTACTCAGATACAGATAAAATGACCCAAATGCTGGAATCATCTGAAAAAGAGTTTCTACACGGCAATACTTTTTGGGGGTGGATCAGATCCAGTTTATTTCCTGAAAAGAAAAAGTAGCATTCCTTTTATTTCAATCCATTACTTTAAGCTAGGTGTTCCAGGGATGTGGAAAGCTGTGCAAGACAGAGACTGATGTTTTTAACATCAAAAGATTCCGTGTGCTGGAACAATTCCCTGCCAAAGGCTTCAAACTCCATGATCTGGAAGTCGCTGCCCATTTTTATGATTATTTTTGACAGTTCCTGGATATCATTGATTTTCATTCCTTCCTGCAGTTCCGGTAAAAGGGGCAGGATATTTTCCTGTAAGCCGGTTTTGACTTCAGGTTTACTACTGGTATTCTCCATTATTTTTTTGAGCAGGTAATGACCGGGTTTTTGATCATTTGTTACAAGCGTTTTTTTCCCGGGAGATCCGTTCTTCTCCATAAAGCCTTTTATGGTCTTGCCCTGTTCTTTTTTGCTGATTTGAATATCAGGCAGAAAAATTTCAAATCGGGTCCCTTTTTCAAGTACGCTGGTCACAAAGATGCTTCCTCCCATGAGTTTTACCAGACGCTTGCAGATGGAAAGCCCAAGGCCTGTGCCGCCGAATTTCCGGCTTGTGCCTGATGATTCCTGCTGAAAGGATTCAAAGATGATTTCTGTCTTATCTTTCGGGATACCCAGGCCCGTGTCTTCCACCTGGATGAAAAGGTTAATAAAATCAGAAGGGTGGCAAAGGTTTGTTTTGGTTTTTGCAATTAGTTTTATTTTACCTGCATGGGTAAATTTTATTGCATTGTCAATGAGATTTGTTAATACTTGGCGAAATCGCATTTCGTCTAAAAAGAGAAATTCTGGGATCTTGCTGTCTATTTCATAGATGAACTCCAGGGATTTTTCTTTTGTCCTGGCCTTGAACATTCGATTGGTTTCGTCAAAAAGAACTTCCAAGGAAACAGGAACCTTACGGATTGTGAGTTTTCCTGCCTCCATTTTTGACAGGTCAAGAATGTTATTGATCAGTTCCAAAAGGTTTTTTCCTGCTGTGGTAATGGATTTGATGTAACTGGACTGCTGCTTTTCCGTTGTCATTTTGGCTAAAAGGTCACTAAAGCCCAGGATCAAATTTAAAGGGGTTTTGATTTCATGGGTGACATTGGCCAGAAATTCTCCTTTGGCCTGGTTTGCCTTTTCCAGTTCGATCTCTTTTTGTTTCCTAATTTGAATTTCTTTGTTCAGGGTTTTGTTTACCCTGAGAAGTTCCCGGGTCCTTTCTTCCACCCTTTTTTCAAGTTCCTGGTGGGATTCCTTAAGGGCATTTTCCGCATGTTTCCGGTCGCTGATATCGCGGGAATTGATTATCATGCCGTTGATGGCAGGATGTTTTAGAAGATTTTTGCTGATGGATTCTATTGTACACCAATACCCTTCCTTATGCCTGGAACGGTGTTCGAAAAGTTGTGTTTTGGAAAGGGATTGAGTTCTGAGATTAAATTGTTGCATCATTGCTTCCTTGTCTTCAGGATGAAGGAAGTCAAAGGCATTTTTGCCCAGTATTTCTTTTGGTGAATATCCAAGTAACCTCTGGGTGGAAGGACTTGCATAGATAAAATTTCCATTGCTATCCAGGACCCAGATCAGATCATTGGCATTTTCAATAAGGGCGCGAAAATGTTCTTCACTGTACCGCAGGGCTGTAAGGGTTTCATGCAGGCGCAAAGCCATATGATTAAATTCTTTTGCCAAATGGCCTACTTCATCCCTGGTATGTACGATTATTCTGGTTTCCAGATCTCCTTGCCCAATCTTTTCAGCTCCCTGTACCAGCTCATGAAGAGGACGTATCAATCGTCGAGTCAAAACCATCAAGGCCAGGGAAATTATAACCGAGGCAAGAATACCAAGGGAATATAGCCAGGGCTTCATGCGTTTGGTTACCCCGTATACCTCTTCCATAGGGTCCACAGCCAGGATAAACCATTCCCATTCTTTAAAGTATCCAAATCGGGCAAGGCTTGGCTTTTTGTTCATATCCAGAATCAGTCGTTCTTTTCCTGAATTCATATCATGGAACCATTTTTCCGAACAAACATTCTTGCCAATCATTTTTTTGAAAGGATGAAATATAATAATGCCGTTTATGTCCACGGCAAAAATATATCCCTGCTTTCCAACTCCAATGCCAGCGCTTTGGGCTGCTGCATCCAGTTTTGCCTTTGCAATGCTCGCAGGGATTTTTTCAAGTCCATATTCCTGAAGCATTCTGTCCTGGATTCCTGCAATATCCATGGCCTCGGACAATCTGGTGTCCAGCCAGGTTTCACCAAGGTCAACCAGGGCATTTTTTGAGAAATAATAGGAGGTCCCAACTGTTGTAAAAAGGAAGAAAATGACCATGGGCAATGTTGTCAGCAGGATTTTTGAATAAATATTCATGGAAAATACTATACATGAATAATTTTTAAATGCAAAATTATAGGCCTGCTAGTTTGTCAAAGCATGGATTTGTGGTTACATTAATTTATAAAAAAGAAAATATGAACAGTCCAGAGGGCTTGTTTTGAATAAAAAAATTTGGACCCAGGAAAATGAGCGGATTACTCAGGGAGATTCACAATGGAAGAACAGACAATAACCCTACCGGTAACCGGTATGAGCTGTACCAATTGCGCGGCCAATATAGAAAGAACTCTTAACCAGGACACTCCGGGGGTGATAAAGGCCAATGTCAATTTTGCATCGGAGCGTTTATCTGTTTCCTTTTTGCCGTCTGTTATTACCATGGAAGAGATTGTATCCCGGATCAAGGATCTGGGGTTTAATTTGATCCTGGCAGATGAAGGAATGGATGAGGCTGATGTGGAGGAAATTGCAAGGGACAGGGAGATCCGTGATCAGACACAAAAATTTATTGTTGGAGCATCCTTTGCCCTGCCTCTGTTTTTATTGAGCATGGCCAGGGATTTCAGCCTGATTGGAGCATGGAGCCACGGAGCCTGGGTAAACTGGCTCTTTTTTTTCCTTGCCACTCCAGTACAATTTTATACTGGATGGGATTATTATACAGGTGCCTATAAAAGTTTGAAAAACAAAACTGCCAACATGGATGTGCTTATTGCTCTGGGATCATCCGTGGCCTATGTTTATTCCCTGGCTATTTTATTGTTTTCAGGTCTTGGCGGCCATGTGTATTTTGAAACATCTGCCGTAATAATAACCCTGATAAAATTTGGCAAGTTATTGGAGGCCCGGACCAAGGGAAAGACTGGAGGGGCAATTAAAAAGCTCATCGGCCTGGTACCCAAGACCGCCTCAAAGCTTGTTAACGGCTCTGAGACACAGGTCCCTATCACTAGTGTCATGGTAGGGGACATAATGCTGATTCGCCCTGGAGAACGTTTTTCAGTAGATGGTGTGGTCATTGAAGGCAGGTCAGCCGTGGATGAATCCATGCTCAGCGGTGAGCCCATTCCAGTGGATAAAAAAATAGGGGATATGGTGACCGGGGGTACGGTAAACAAGGATGGGCTTTTGAAATTTGAGGCCACCCGGGTGGGTAAAGACACGGCCCTGGCCCAGATTATACGAATGGTCCAGGAAGCCCAGGGCAGCAAAGCCCCGATCCAGGCCCTGGCAGACCGGGTGGCAGCAGTTTTTGTGCCGGCAGTTATATTGATAGCTTTGATTACATTTGGTATCTGGTGGGGGGTAACCAATGAGTTTGTCCCATCCATGATCCGCATGGTTGCGGTTCTGGTTATTGCCTGTCCCTGTGCCCTTGGCCTTGCAACCCCTACAGCCATAATGGCTGGAACCGGCAAAGGTGCTGAGAACGGTATTCTGTTCAAGCGCAGCCAGGCACTTGAGCTGGCGGCACAACTTGACACCATTGTTTTGGATAAAACAGGTACCATCACCCTTGGCAAGCCTACTGTGGTGGACCTGCTGCCCGATGAAACCAGCGGATTAACAGAAAATGACCTGCTGGTTTTGGCAGCCTCCCTGGAACAAGGATCTGAACATCCCATTGGCAAGTCTATTGTGGCCTATGCCCGGGAGAAAGGTACTGTTTTGAGTGACCCTGAAGACTTTAAAGCCTACAGCGGATTTGGTGTTGAGGGGAAGATCCAGGGAATGGAACTGCGCATTGGCAAACCAGGATGGTTTGCTGATTCACTTCTTGAAAATATTTCCCAGCAGATTCTAAAATTGCAGGATCAGGGCAAAACTGTTATGGTGCTGGCCGGAGAACAAGGGGTGCTTGGCATCCTATCTGTCTCGGATGTGTTGAAACCAGATTCAAAACAGGCCATTTCCTCCCTGCATAAAGAGGGACTCAAGGTTGTCATGCTCACGGGAGACAATCTTGCCACTGCCCTGGCCATTGGCAGGGAAGTGGGGGTGGATGATATTGCGGCAGATGTCAGGCCGGAAGAAAAATCAGGTAAGATTGGAGCCCTTCAGGCTGATAAGTCCCTTGTGGGAATGGTGGGAGACGGGATAAATGATGCCCCTGCCCTTGCCAGGGCAGATATCGGTTTTGCCATTGGCACGGGAACGGATGTGGCTATTGAAACAGGGGATGTGATCCTTTCCAGCGGAAGACTCACGGGTATTCCCCTGGCCATCCATATCAGCCGGCGCACCATTAATACCATCCGCCAGAACCTTTTCCTGGCATTTGTCTATAATATTGTTTTAATTCCTGTGGCTGCCGGAGTCCTGGCCCCCTTTGACATGTTTCCGGATTTTCTGCGCCAGCTGCATCCCATTTTGGCAGCACTTGCCATGGCTGCATCCAGCATATCTGTTGTGACCAATAGTCTCAGGCTTTACAGGGCAGATTTCAGCCGTTTCAGGGATGGTGCCTAGAGCCCGGGAGAAATTTTTGACCGATGAAAAAATCCAGTAAAAATAGATTAATGCCCCGGCATTCTTTTTTGTTTGATTCAGAGAGCCTGTTTGACAGAATCGCCCGGGCAGTTTGCAATGCCGGGACCCTTCCCAGGAAGGAACTCTATGAATCCTGGGAAACAGCCAGAAGAGTAAGGCGTAAATATCGGGGAGGCCGTGTAGTGGATCTTGCCTGCGGCCATGGCCTTTTGGCCCATATAATGATGATTCTGGATAATAAATCTGACTGTGCTCTGGCCGTGGACATAAATATCCCCCGCAATGCTGAAAAACTCTCCCAATCCCTGGTAAAGACCTGGCCCAGGCTCAAAAACAGGATATATTACAGAGAAATGCCCATTCAAGACGTGGAAATCCATCCCGGAGATGTGGTGGTTTCTGCCCATGCATGCGGCAGCCTTACCGATCAGGTGCTTAATAAGGCAATTGAAGCCAATGCCAGGGTGGCAGTCCTGCCCTGCTGTCAAGATTTGAAAACCTGTGATGCGGGAAGCCTTACCAACTGGATGGAGCCCTCCCTGGCAATTGATACGGTCCGTGCCCTCAGGCTTCAATCAAAGGGATATCATATCATCACCCAAAAGATTTCAGATGCGATTACCCCTAAAAATCGTTTGCTTATGGGGCATCCTGTCCTGCCAATATCATCCAGGGAGGGAAAAACATGCTCCTGCTTTTGAATACAACCAAGACAATGAATTTGAACGCTTCCATACCCAGTTGTCTGAAGGTGACAGAACCAGGCCAGTTGGAGCAGGCCCGACTCCTGGCTGACAGGCTTTCCAGGATGGGCCGCTCACAGCTGATAGACCTTATGTCTGTAAGCAATAAACTGGCAGAAGAAACCATGGTCAATGCAGCCCTCTGGGGGGTGAAAGATCGCCCCAAAATCCCTGCACTGTTCGGGTTCACGGGTCTTGTATACAAAAGTCTTGATGCCGTAAGTCTTGACGAATTCCAGTTGGATTACGCACAAAAACGGCTTCGCATTTTGTCAGGACTTTATGGTGTACTGCGTCCCTTTGATCTGATTGAAGCCTATCGTCTGGAGATGGGCCACAAACTGGTGGCGGGCAAAACCAAAAATCTGACATCGTTTTGGAAAGAAACCCTGACAGCCAGACTGAATGAGGATTTAAAGGTTGGCGAACCTGTTATCAGTATGGCAGCCCAGGAGTATAGTAAGGCCCTGGACCAGAAAAAACTTAAGGGTCCTGTGATTTCTCCTTTTTTCAAAGAGCAGAGTTCAGACGGAAGTTTCAGGACCGTTGTGGTGCATGCCAAAAAGGCAAGAGGAGAATTAATGCGATACGCCTTACAGCACAAGGCTCAGTTTCCACGGGATCTCATGGGATTCAATGCCCTGGGGTGGGAGGCGGCCCAGGAACCTCCGGAAAAGGGTCCCTGGTTGTTCAGCCGACCGGTGACCCAATCGTAATTATAGTATTTACCGCCTGAGTTAACAGGTTGAGTCGTAAAAAGCATTCTGGAATTACAGATCAGATTTTTTTGCAATGCGATATTGAATTTGGATCTTGTTATTACTTTTCAGTTTAAGAGATGCAGGGTTCAAGACCAGAACAGCACTTGTTGTTCCTGATTCATTGAGCTTGTCCAATGGTATCTGTTCTGTAAAAATCGTAGAAATATCTCTAAGTACCAGCCCCCCTCCAATTACCCCAATGGTTTTGGGGATTGCCTTTGCCATTATCATGACCAGTCCTTTGGGCAGTTTTCCTATCCAATGGGGTTGGATGGGCAGTTCTTTTTCAACCAGGGTATCCAAAGTGACATCAATTTCTGAGGGTTCAATCTTCTTTAGTCGAATTCCCGGCGGAAGTACTATGTTCTCCTTGGTGATGGACAGCTGGGTGATGCCCACAACAGACTGGGACAGGTTAAGTTTAACATTGATCTGTTCAGGCTTGAGGGCATTGATTAAGGGCCTTGCACCGCTGATCAAAAGCGTAACATTGGAAGAGGAAGAGGATATGATTTCCATTTTTTGATCCGGGTTTATAAATTCCACAGGAACCTCGTGTGAAGCAAGAGTTTCCATTCCTTTTGAAAAACTGAGCCATATTCCAGTAATACAGAAAAGACTTATGAGGGCGGCAATGGCAAGCTCTATTGTCTGATATCTGAATCCTTTTTTTTCTGAATCGTCTCCTGCATGCTCCTGGAGTAATTTTTCAAGAGTTAAACGGTTGTGGATGTTATAGGTTTGATTTTCTTTGAACATTGTTATCTTGCCCCGTTCTTCTGAGACAACAATAACCAGGGCATCAGTGAGTTCTGTTACCCCTGAGGCTGCCCTGTGGCGGGTACCGAAAAAAGAAGGCAGATCCTCTCTTTTTGACAAGGGAAGTATCACGCCTGCACTGGTGATCAGGTCTCCCTGTATGATAGTAGCCCCGTCGTGTACTGGATTACCAGGCCAGAAAATACTCACAAGCATTTCCCGGGACAGCCTGCCGTTTAAGGAAATTCCTCCCTGAACAACATTGTCCAGACCCTGCTTCAGGGGCAGCACAATCAAAGCCCCGATTTTTTCCCTTGCCAGCTCATGAACACTTTCGACAATAATATTCAAAGGAGTGTTAAATTGATGCCTGGGGATTCCCCATAAAAATGATCTAAGATCTTTGGTCTGAAGAATGCTGGAGATTTCATTTCTGAAAACAATTATTATAACAAAAGCTGCCACGGTAATAACACCCTGCATTGCCCAGTTGGTTATGATGAGGCCAAGGGAAACAGCAGCCTGACTGACAGCCCAGAGGACGCAAATGGCCAGAAGCCCCCGAATAACATTGGTTCCCCTGAAAAGTACATAAAGTCGAAAGAAAATATAACTGTTTAACAGGATATCCAATGCGTCCTGCCAGCGAAATCCGGAGAATAAATAAAAAAGCTGTTCCATCGTAAATCAGTCTACCATGCTGAATCGCAGGGTTTGCAGCAGGGTATCGGAGATATCCCTTATTTCGACTTTCCAGGGTCCCTTATCGGCATCCCGGATCTGTATCCTGCTGAAGGAGGACCATTTTGGGGGAGAAAGGGTGAGTCGCATGGAGAATATCAACTTATCCTTTTTATACCAATTGTGGAAAATATAGGTTTTTTCAAAAACCGGATCAAAATTTGAAAAGCAAAAAACTTCTCCCTGGGATATTGAAAAGACCACTGCCGGGTTAACCGGGTGAAAATTTTTAATGGCATCACAAATGACAGACTGAACCATGACCATTTTGGCCTTTGGCTGCTCTGAACAGACATTTGAGGCAGACAATACCAGGATTGCAAGAAAACCCACCAATACTTTGATTGATTTGCTGGGAAAGAATATTTTCATACATTCCACTATAGCGAATGCCTTGTTTTTTTCAAGACAAAAACCAGAAGAATTCAGGGGAATCAAGAAAAATGAATATTTTTTTGGTCATTTGATCATTATTTTTCTTGACACCTTCCCAAAGCAAACCTATATTATAGTCAAATGATCAAAACAAATGTTCGTTGACCCTTTAAAAAGGAAGATTCATGCCAAGACCCAAAAGACCCAGATATATCGTATCAAGACCTGTCACCAGGGGATTTATCCCCGACGGAACCCAGGAAACAGGCCAGGTGATCCTCTCTCTGGAAGAATTTGAAGCGATCAGACTCATCGACTTTGAGGGCATGGATCAAAGTCAGGCTGCAACCATGATGAATGTATCGAGGCAAACTTTTGGAAGGATACTAAAAAGCGCCAGGTTCAACCTCTCCAAAGCTCTTGTAACGGGTCAACGCTTGAAAGTAAAAGGCGGTTGTTATGAAATGTCAGGTCAACGAGCTGGCAGAGGTAATGGACGCGGCAGAGGCCATGGAGGAGGAAGTGGTCATGGAGGAGGAAGTGGCCATGGAGGAGGAAGAGGCCAGGGCGGCGGAAAAGGCGACGGCAGTTGCAGAAAGAAAATCTAAATTTTTACACAAAGGAGGTATAATTATGCCTGGATTTAACCAAAGAGGACCCATGAACGAAGGACCCATGACAGGAAGAAGACAGGGTGTTTGTGGAAGAGGAGTCGATAGTGGAGCCCAGGGCGGTACATTTGATACCATGGGATATGGCAGAGGCCGTGGAATGGGTAGAAGAGGAGGGCAGGGCCCAGGCGGGGGAAGAGGTTACGGCCAGATGAACACGGCCTTCACCCCACCAGCAACAGAGGAGAGCCTTAACCTGCGGGCACAAACCCTGGAAGCAGAGCTTGATGCCATTAAAAATGAACTGGCAAAATTGTCCAATTCATAAACCAGCGCTTACATAAAAGCACCTGCCGGCCTGGCAGGTGCTTTTCTATTTTTTTATATGACCTGTCTATTTGCTTTTCAAATTTAATTTAAATATTTCTTTACAATGGCAATTTGCCTTGATAGAGATTTATCCATCACTCATTACAGATCGAATCGTATTCGAAAATAAAAGATAAAAAGACCAGACACGGTTTGTTCGCTTGAACATTAGTCTTGGTTTTTTTGTCGGTCATGTATATCCTGAATTGGTTGATGATGCAGTTGGGGGAAAAGAAATTTCCGAATGCAGCTATGTAGTCAAACAATAGGCAATTTCATTTTGGCTTTACTATAAGGAGAATGGTGATGTTCCAGGGGGAGAAGGGCAATTTGAAGGCGAAAAAAGAAACTGCGTTAATTACAGGTGCAACCTCCGGCATTGGATATGATTTTGCAAAAATCTTTGCTGATAAGGGGTATGATCTTTTTTTGGCAAGCAGGAACCAAGAAAAACTTGATGGCATAAAGGATAGTTTTGAAAAACAGTACGAAATTTCCGTTATGACAATGGCCATTGATTTATCAAAGGTGCAATCAGCAAAAAAAGTCTATGAAGAAACGCGTAATAAGAATGTCGAAATCAATGTACTCATAAATAATGCTGGTTTTGGAATTCATGGAGAACATATTGATTTGGAGATGAACAAAGTTCAATCCATGATTCATTTAAATATAATGGCATTAACTGAGTTATGTGCACTTTTTGGAGCTGATATGAAAAAAAGAAGAAAAGGGTATATTTTGAATATCGCCTCAACCGCCTCCTACCAACCCGTACCATATTTTGCAGCCTATGCGGCAACAAAAAGCTATGTGCTCAATTTTTCTGAGGCTCTGGCAAAGGAGATGGAAGACTATCAGGTTGTTGTAACCTGCTTGTCCCCCGGCGCCACAGATACCAATTTTTTTGATCATGCTGGTATAGGTGACAAGGAGAAAGGTCTTTTTGCAAATAATGCAAGAATGCAATCCAGAGAGGTTGCTAATACTGGAGTTAATGCATTGTTTGCAAAAAAGCTCTCTGTTATTTCTGGAATGAAGAATTCATTTTTGGCTTTTACCAATAAATTTGCCTCAAGAAATATGGTTGCCACTATTTCTAAAAAACTGACAAAAAATGCAGCAAGTAAATTTTGATTCGATAGAGGTATTTCAAACCGCCTACCCACTCACGCGAAGACGATTATGGCAGATCTCCCCAACTAAACTGATATCCTGCCTGTGACTCAAACAAGTGAAGAAAAAATGTAGTAACGATAGTATTGTACGCTACCATTAGCAGTTCACCAGATTGATCTTGTCCATGGCAGACAGAAGGATTCGGTCAAGGCTGTGGAATTGAGCATCTATCCTGACCTAGAAGAATTTAAAAGCCACAGAAGTTACATTAGGGCGTAAAATTATTTTACTCTTGAGGTCTGTCAGTGTCCAGTAGAATGCTCGGTATTTACGGCGGCATTTAAATGGTTTTTCTCGACAAAATTTTAATACCACCACATATGAAAATAGGGTTCAATTTCTTGTATCTTGACCGGGTATGGTTATGTTATTGTAAATAATTTAAATTCAGGGAGAGAAAAATGGCCAAAGACCTGGTGCTTGAGATATTTTCCGATTATGTCTGACCCTGGTGTTATTTCATTACCGGGAGTATTGAAAAACTACAGAAAACCTATGGAATTCAAATTAAATGGAGGGCCTTTCCCCTTCATCCAGAGACCCCTGAACAGGGGCTTTCCTTTGAAGAGTTGTTTGCAGAAAAGGGAATCCCTGCAGATGTGGACAAGATAATGACCCGTCTCAAAGCCACGGCTGCAAAATTTAATCTTCCCATGGGAGATCGGAAAATGACTTTTAACAGTAGACTTGCCCAGGAATTAGGGCTTTGGGCAGAATCAAAGGGAAAGGGATACTCCTTCCATGATGCCGCCTTTAAAGCTTATTTTGTGGATGGTCTTAACCTTGCCCGAAAAGAAGTGCTGCTGAACATGGTAAGCTCTCTGGGACTTAACCCGGTGGAGGGGGAAGATGTTATTGATCAAAGGACTTTTAAAGATGCAGTGGATGCAGACTGGGAATTGTCCCGGGCAAAGGGAATCATAGCAGTTCCCACAATGACCATGGGGCTGGACAGGCTGGTGGGGGCCCAGACCCATGAAACCCTGGAAAAACTTGTAGTTAAATACGGGGGAAAGATTCAATCCCTGGAGCAGATTTGACTTTGTTTTATAGGTTAAAAACATGGCTATCCAATTGAAAGATATCATTGACCTGGATTTTCTTTTAGATATAGATGAAAACAACCAGTCACGACAAGAGAGAGAAGAGATCGCTGCAAGGGACAGGGATATCTTCAATCAGTTGGATCACACCGGTATAGCTCAATCTGGTCAGGACGATAAATCCCTGATTTTTTCATGGCTTGAATATAGAAAACTATTGTTTTTCCATGGGATAGGTGAAAAAGAGCCCGGCAAAAAAAAATCTGAAATACTGCCGGGAACTGTATTCTCATCCCTATATCGATGTATGGTATATGTGATGCTGGCTGCTGGAGGTTTATCCGGCATGTCCATGGCCTATTCTTTCCTTGCCTACCATGGTAACCGCCCTATTAATGTGAGTGTTTTTTTCGCCATCTTTATCTTGCTCCCTGTGTTATTCCTTGTCCTGACTATCATGGTATTGGCGGTTAGATTTATCAGGGAAAAGACCGGGAAAATCAGTGATCATAATTCCATCATACATATCCTGATTTCATTTTTCTTTTTCAGGGGTTTGCCAAATATTATTAAAAAGGCAGGCAGGTTCATGAAGGAAAAGAAAATGGAAAATATGGAATATACCGCCTCCCTGATCCAGATGAAAAACCGGGAATACAGAGCCTTATTTTTTTGGCCTTTTTTTATTATGTCTTCTTTTTTTTCTGCTGCATTTTCAGCCGGTGCCCTGTTTAGTGTGGTGTTCCGGGTGGCTGTCACCGACATGGCCTTTGGCTGGCAATCCACCCTTATGACCTCAAGTGCCCGTCTTTATGATGCAATATCCATAATTTCCCTTCCCTGGTCCTGGTTTGTACCAGTTTCTTTTGCCCGTCCAAGTCTTGAACAGATAGAAGGTTCCCGGATACTGTTAAAGGAAGGTATCGCCTCCCTTGCCACAATAGATCTTGTTTCCTGGTGGCCCTTTCTATGTATGGGCATCTTGTTCTATGGGGTCCTTTCAAGGATTGTTATGATCATGGTTTTTGCCGGAGCCCAGAAAAAAGCTCTGGATCAATTTGATTTTGAAAGGCCCCGGTTTAAAAGGCTGGTGGTCCGGATGCGGTCGCCGGTTATGGATGTGGGGTTCAAGGAACAGCCAACGAGCCGGATCCATAAAGGGGAAAATCCTCTGCCTGATCCCTCATTGCCGGATGAGGCCTTGACTGAGCAGGCTTTGGAAAAAAGTACTCAATTCCCGGGAGCCCGGGCCCTGGTCCTGGCATCAGGCTCTGTTTACGGGGATGAAGCCCTTGGGACTGTCAACCGGTTTATCAATCATCAATTATTCTTTGATGTGGGTTTAACTTCCTTTGTTTTTTTTGATTATACCCGGGACAAAGATACGCTTGTTTCCCTTGCAGCAGAGCCAGTTGACCATGTTATCGTGCTCCAGGAGGTCTGGCAGCCGCCTATCCGGGGGTTGCTCCATTATTTTGTTCAATTGAAGACCCAGGTGTTTATAAACAAACCTTTGTGGATCATTTTGACCCAGACTCCAGGAGAGGAAAGCCTGGCTGTGGATAGAGAGGATATGAATTTTAAAGTTTGGAAAAAAGCAGTGTCCCAGCTTGGTAACCCTGATATCATGCTGGAAAGGCTGGATAAATGACAGATTCAATGGACACAGGTTATATCCCGGAATTTGCCGTTCTGGGCCACCCCAACGAAGGAAAATCTTCCGTGGTCTCCACCCTGACCGAGGATGATCAGATTCGGGTCAGCCAGGTGCCTGGTGAAACCAGGGTCTCAAGGATCTATACCGTTAAAATTGATGGAGAAAAAATTATCAGGTTTGTGGATACTCCAGGGTTCCAGGTTCCCAGGCAGACCCTTGCCTGGTTCAGGGAGTATCGGGGTGACCAGGAAAAGATCTTGGATCAATTTATTGAGACCTTTCAAAAAGATCCCTTTTTCGCGGATGAGTGCGAATTATTGGCTCCTGTTGCCAGGGGGGCTGGAATCATTTATGTGGTCAACGGGTCCAGGCCGGTGCGGGATGACGATATCGCGGAAATGGAAATTTTAAGGCTAACGGGCAGGGCCCGAATGGCCATCATCAATTCCAAGACCAGGGAAAAGGATTATACCCAGGAATGGAAACAGGAGTTTCGTAAATATTTTAATTCCATCCGGGTTTTTAATTCCAATACAGCCAATTTCAAGGATCGCATCGGCATGCTTGAAAGTTTGAAATCCATTGACCAGGAGTGGGAAGACTCCATTTCAAAAGTGATACAGGCCTTTACTGGTGAATGGCGAAAACGGAACCAACTGGCCTCTGCCCATATCACCCATGCCCTGGAAAAGAGTCTGGGGTTTTTTGTGTCGGAAAAGCTTTCAGATAGTTCAGACCAAGTCCAGGTTCGGGAAAAATTAAATCAATCCTATCAAAAAGGTGTCAGAAGGATTGAAAAGAAGATGTTTGGTCAGATTAAATTATTGTTTAAACACAATTTGTATGAATATCCCCTGCCCGATTATTCAATGCTCCAGCATGATTTGTTTTCAAAACAGACCTGGGAATTGCTGGGCCTGACCAAAAAGCAGCTGGCAGCTGCCGGGGCTGTTGTGGGCGGAACCATGGGCGTTGTGATAGATACCGCTGCTGCCGGATTGACATTTGGAGTATTTACAGCCCTGGGAGGCATCCTGGGTGCAGGGTCTGCTCTCATGGGCGGAAAAAAAATGGCCGGAAAAACCAAGTATGGTTTTAAGCTCGGGGGAGATCGTTTGCAGGTGGGCCCCAATGAAAACCTGCAGTTCCTATATATCCTCATTGACCGTGCCCTGATCTATTATGCCCATATCATAAACAGGGCCCATGGTCGCAGGGAAATTGACCAGGGTGACAAAAAAAATACCAGCCGAAAGATGGGAATATCCACAGGATTTTCCAAGGACCAGAGAAATGTCTGTGCCCGGTTCTTCAAATCAGCCAGGGGGAGGGCAATCATCAAGGGGAAAAATGCCATGCCTGAATTTGTACTTTTGATGGAATATTTGTTGGATAAAATAGGTCAAAAAGAGGTCTGATTTTTCCCATTGGAAAAAAGCCTTGTGCAGGAACAGCAAATTTGCATATAGTAAAATTTTGTTTTTTTGGACACATGGTCTCATAATTTAAAGGGAGTTCGCCTCTATAATGCTATCAAATCTTTTTTGCCCAATCCATATTGGAAGTATGAATGTAAAGAACCGGCTTATGATGTCTGCCATGAGTATTAACTTTGGTGTGGATGACAATTGTCATGTCACTGACCAGCTCATTGAGTATTTTGTAGAGCGGGCCAAGGGTGGAGTGGGCATGATGCTGGTAGGGGGCGGCAGTGTCCACCCGGGCGGCCAGGAATTGCCTGACCTTCCCCAGATGTATGATGATTCCTGTATCCCTTCTCTCAAAAAGATGGTTAACCGGGTAAAAGAATATGATACGAAATTCGGTGTCCAGTTAATGCATGGTGGCCGCCAGTCCTATCTTCCTCAAAAGGTTGCTCCTTCACCCATTCCTGCCCCGGCTGTTGTTAAGGGCGAGGTTAGGGCCCTTGAGGTTAGGGAAATCAAGGAACTGGTTGCCTGTTTTGCCGATTCTGCCAGGCGGTGCCGGGAAGCAGGGTTTGATTTTATTGAAATCCACGGGGCCCATGGATATCTCATCAACCAGTTCATGGCCCCAAATTCCAATATAAGAACGGATGAATATGGTGGGTCCTTTGGGAACCGGACCCGGTTTTTATTTGAGATTATACAAGCAATACAGGAAAAAGCAGGAAAAGATTTTCCCCTGGGCATCCGCATCAATGGAAACGACTATATTGAAAACGGCTGGGAACTCAAGGACACGGTTCGCCTTGCCCCTTTGCTGGAAAAGGCAGGCGTGGCCTATCTTCATATTTCCGGCGGGGTCTATGGGTCAACGGAACTGACCATCCCGTCCATGTATACACCCCATGGCTGTTTTGTCCACCTGGCCGAGGCTGTAAAGAAAGTGGTGGATATCCCGGTTATCACCGTGGGCAGGATCAAAGATCCGAAACATGCTGAAAGGGTATTGGAAGAGGGCAAGGCTGACATGGTTTCCATGGGCCGCTCTTTCCTGGCTGATCCCAATTATCCCTTAAAGGCCCAAAACGGTGATCTGGATCAGATTAGGCCCTGTGTGGGATGCTGCCTTGGCTGTATCCACGCGGTTCTGGCAAAGGAGCCGGGCTCCTGCGTGGTCAATCCGGATGTGGGACGGGAATACAAACTCAGGGAAGAAGAGAAGCCAGCCCGGAAAGTAAGGGTATTGGTGGTGGGAGCCGGGCCTGCAGGCATGGCCGCAGCCAGGATGTTTGCCCTAAGGGGCCATGATACCCGGGTCTGTGAAAAGGAACCATCTTCGGGCGGACTTCTGGCCCTGGCCTCAACCGCACCAGGTCGTGGAGAGCTGGATGATATTTTACATTTTTTCAGGCAGGAAATAATCCGCCTGAATATTGAGGTTCGCTATGATACCCCTTTATCCGCCGATCTTCTGGATGAAATCAATCCTGACAAAGTGATTCTTGCTACAGGTTCCATGCCGGACATGCCAGTGATAAAGGGGTTGTTCCAGACAGATATGGCATTGATCACAAATGTGGACCTGCTCAAGGGAAGGGAAAAAGCCGGGGAAAAGGTTGTGGTCCTGGGCGGCGGAATGACCGGTCTGATCACGGCTGATTTTCTAGCGGATCAGGGAAAACAGGTTGTGGTGCTGAACCGGAAAAAGAGTTTTGCAGAAGAGATGTCCAGCAATGACCGGTATTATTTACGGGAACGTCTGAAAAAAGGAAAGGTCATTCTCTATAAAAATGTAGCTGTCCAGGCCTTTAGCGATGACGGGGCCGTGTTTAAGTCCAATGGAGAGACCATTACCCTGGAAGGGTTTGACACGGTGGTGATTTCTGAAAAGCAGCAACCCATAAGGGATGCTAAAAAACTGGAAAAGAAAACCAATGCCCAATTCCATTTTATCGGGGATGCCAAGTCCCCCCGGCATTTGATGTATTGTATCAGTGAGGCCGAAGAGATTGCCAGATCTGTATAGAGCATTTTTGTATAGATCGGGTCTGTATAAACCAGATCAGCAGAAACCAGGTCAGTTGCAAGGCCAGTTTCAATGCTCAATATTCAAAGGTCATTTGCAAGGCCAGTTTTAAAGGTCCATGGGCGGCTGGTCTTTTTTGATAAGACCCAGGTCGCCTGTGCGAATCATATCCTTTGCCAGTCTGCCAAATAATTTAATCTGGCCCATGGGGTCTTTTTTCCCGGCCAAAAGGATTTCATAAAGCTCCTGCCGTGTTTCAGGGGGCCGGGTTTCAATGGGTTTGGGAACCAGGGTAACGGCGTTGGCCGGGCAGGTGGGTACGCATAACCCGCAGCCCAGGCACCGGTTTTTGTCCACTGCAGCTGTCCGGGTTTCTGCTGAGGTTTTTTTAGACAATGGCGGCAGGATAATGGCATCTGCCTGGCACCTTTTTTCACAGATCCCGCATCCATTGCAGAGATTCTTATCAATCTCTGCCTGGAAATTGGATGCCCAGAAATGCAGGGGACTGGGCAGGCTTTTCTGGATGCTCAGCATTCCGCAGCAGCAGGCACAGCAGGAACATATAAAGTCAGGAGTCTGGGCATTGGATGGCTGGAGAACCAGGCCTTCTTTTTGATTCTGATCTATAATGGTAATTGCCTCATCCCTGGAAATTTCCCTGCCCATACCCATTTCAATGGCTGATTGTCCGATATCGCCCAGGGCCAGGCAGGTTTCCGTCCGCTGGGTCACTTTGCAGGAAGACCCCTGAATCGACTTTTTCTTACGGCAGATACAGGGCAGGATCACAAAAGGCCCCAAAGTTTTTTCCAGGAGGATATTAATCTCATCAAAGGTGGAGACACGGGTCTGGTAGGGGATACTTTTTTGAATGGGGATGGTACGCATCTGGGGAAGTCTGGTGCCGAGAAATGCCAGGCCGAATTTTTTGTCTGAACTATAGGTTTTAAAATCCATTATAAATTCAGGGGTAAGGCGGTCAAGCTGGAGTTCATACATACCCACCACCAACGGGGCATTGGCAAAAAAGGTAATATTGTTTTTTTTATGGATTTCAATGCCCCCTTTTTTTACCATGGCATTCAATGTGATTTCAAGGGCTTGAATAGATGGGACTCCATCGGGTTGGACTTCATGGGATGGTATCAGCTGGCAGGCCCGGCCATGGATAATTTCAATGGATTCAGGCCGATGGGTCAGGCAGGTGGCAATTTCTGCCTGTTTTGGCGTGAATATGTGTTTCAGGATTCTGATTTCAGACTGGCCTTTGGTTGCGGGGAATCCCACGGGTTGCCGGTCCAGGTGCTGCTGCAGTTTGATATAAACATTCTCAGGTGCTGCTTCAGGTGTTTTCTGTTTATAGGAGAGCCACACCACCCCTGCGATGACCAGGGCTGCCCCCAGGAGCTGTACCATTGTGAGACCTTCCCCCAGGAAGAAAAAGGCGTAGGAGCCTGCAAACAGGATTTCCGACATGACCAGGGTGGCAGCCACCCCGGCCTGGATATATTTAAGTGCTGTCATATAGAGGAAAAATCCACCAAATGTGGATAGTAAAATTAGTCCGCAAAAGGCGGATACAATGGCAGGGGTCAGGGGGAAGGGCTGGGCCACAAAGGGCTGCAGGGGTAACAGCATCAGGCTGGCAATGCCGAATGCAACGGCAAGACTGGCGGTTGCCCCGTATATGGGTACCACCCGCTTTCCCAGCAGGGTCCAGGCAGCATAAAAAAAGGGCACGGTAAAGCCCACCGTTAATCCTGTGATATTTGTTTTTTCCAGGTCAAAGATATCCAGGCCTGATGCCATGGTCGTGCCCAGGAAGATTATACCCATGGAAATGATTTTTTCCCGGGTCAGGGCCTCTTTCCACAAATATAGAGCTGCAATACAGACCACGGCCGGCATGGCTGCCTGCTGAACCGTTGTAACGGCAGTCCCGTTGAGCAGAATGCTCTGGTTGTATAAAATATGGAAAGATCCCAGGCCAGCTCCCATGCTGATGATCCAGGCCAGGTCCTTTTTATGAATTCTGAGATTTTTCGGGTGGGTAAACAAGGTGAACACCAAAAAGGTGATGCAGCCCAGAAGGTCTCTCCAGAAGGCAAGCCCAATGGAAGATGCCTGGGATTCATTGGCAATAATGGTGATAAATATACCAGACATTCCCCAGGCTGCTGCCGAGGCAATTACAGCAAAAGCGCCCATCAAAGGGGCGCTCATTTTCCAGCCTGGAATATTGGGCTGGTTTACCTTGTTTTTAATTGTCATTTACATCCCTTCTCTCCAAGTCTTGCCCATGGGGTCTGAAAAAAATACAAAATTTATTTGATATTTTCCATGTATCATTAAATTTTTTTTATAAACCAGGACATCTGTTTTATCTCAATTAATAAAATTTCCTTTAAATCCAACCTGTTTCTATTTTTTATTATTTTTGGTATATCTGTTGCAGGCACAACCTGAACAAGACTTATATCCTTATATAACCTGACAAACAAGGAGAATAACACATGGGCATGTACACAGACGAACTTTATTTTAAACCCCGGTTACAGGTAATCAATGATGCACAGATCCAGCAGTTACATATGGCCACTCTGGAAGTGCTGGAAAGAACCGGGATCAAGCTGACCCATCCAGGTGCAAAGGAACTTTTGAAAAACGCAGGTGCCAGGGTGGACAAAGACCGGGTAAGGATACCTTCCTGGATGGTGGAGGATGCCATCCGGAAAGCCCCGGGCCGCATAGTCCTGGGGAAACGAACCGGGGAAAGAACCGTCACCCTTGAAGGTGACAAGTCCTATTTTGGCCCCAGCCTGGACTGTATTGACTATATGGATCCTGCCACCCATGAACGTCTCAGGTTTAATAGCAGCCACGCGGAAGTGACGGCAGCTCTCTGCGATGCCCTGCCCGGTTTTGACTGGTGCATGACCATTGGCATGGCCAGTGATGTGGCTCCTGACATTGCCGACCGGGTGGTGGCCAGAAAAACCATGGAGTTCTGTGAGAAACCCTATGTATTCTGCTGCAAGGACACCAACAGCATCAAGGACATCTATGAGATGGCCCTATTGCTTTGCGGGGGTAAAGAGAATTTTGACAATGCCCCTTATATTGTTCATTATTCAGAACCCATTTCTCCCCTGGTCTATTATGATCCTGCTGTGGACAAGCTGTTGTTCTGTGCTGAAAAAGGAATTCCTTTGATCAATTTTCCCGCTCCCCAGGCCTGTGGATCATCTCCTGCCACCTTTGCAGGGACCATTGTCCAGGCAAGTGCCGAATCCCTGAGCGGTCTTGTCATGCACCAGCTGGCAAATCCGGGAGCTCCTTTTATTTATGGAGCCTTTGCCACCATCATGGACATGCAAACCTCCATATTTTCCTATGGGGCCAATGAAATGAGCCTCATGACCGGAGCTCTGGCCCAGATGGCCCAGCATTATTCCCTTCCCTTTTTCGGGACTGCCGGTGCCACTGACGCAAAATTTTGTGATGCCCAGGCAGGTGCTGAAGCAGCATTTCAATGCCTGAGTTCCGCTGCCATTGGCTCGGGTCTGATCCATGACTGCAGCTCCTGGATGGATCATGGGAACCTGGTTTCTCCGGAATTCATGGTTCTGGCCAATGATATTGTGACCTCGGTCAAACATTATATGGAAGGTATACCCGTGACAAAGGAAACCCTTGCCCTGGATGTCATTGACAAGGTGGGCCCGGGTGGACATTATCTCCAGGAAAAACATACCATGGATCATTTCAGGGAAATTAAATATTCTGAATTGTTTGAACGTCAGGTCTATGCCAATTGGGAATCTTCCGGAAAAAGAAAATTGGAAGACAGACTCCAGGATCTGACCCTGGAAAAAATGACCCATAGACCCAAACCATTGGCAGAGGAAATTAGCAGGGAACTGGATCGCATGCAGACCGCATGGAAATAGGGAGGGATGACTATGTATTATCAAAACCGTGATATGGGAATCAACCATATTCATACCCGGAAAAACCATTCCTGTTACGGCATGGGGATTGGTATCATGATTTTAGATGATGTCTATCCGGGATTCCCCGGGGATGTGAGAAATGCAAGCGCCTTTCCCTATCCCATCCAGTATGAGATCGTTGAAGGAATTGATATAAAACAGCTGCTGTGGCAGGAAGATAAGTCCCCCTGCCTGGAGCCCATTTTAAAGGCTGCCAAACGCCTTGAAAAAATGGGCTGCCGGGCCATTGCTGCCGAATGCGGTTATTTTGCTTTTTTTCAGCCGGAAGTTGCAGATGCAGTTGATATCCCTGTTTTTATGTCCAGCCTGCTCCAGGTGCCTTTTATCCAGCAGACAATCGGGGCAAAAAATGATGTGGGCATTGTTTGTTATCAAAAACAGTTTTTGACCCAGACCCATCTGGAAAAGGTGGGTATCAGGCCTGGCAGCAATTATAAGATAGCCGGTGCCAGTGACGACTATGGATGCACGGAACTGGACAAGCTGTGGAGCTGGGAGGTTCGCCCGGACAAACCTGAAGCTGTTTATGAAATTCAAGAAAAACAGATGATTGACGCCTGTGTTGATTTTTGCAGGAAAAATCCCAGTATCAAGGCCATCATGCTTGAGTGCACAGGAATGCAGCCCTTTGCCAGGGCTATCCAGCAGGCAATTGATCTTCCTGTATTCAGCTGGGGCACCATTCTGGATTATGCCTATTCAGTGGTGGCACACAGGGATTATTACGGACACGTATGAAAGATCGCTAAATCCCGGATAAAGGATGGCAGAATGGGTTTGAACTTTGAGGAATTGGATTTTCAACAGACTCCCCTGGGAGATCTGATGCTACGTCGCCGTCGATTGATCCAGCTGGAGGGCCTTGATATCTATGAGGTAAAGCTTGGTGAGGATTTTTTGATGTCAAGCTTGTTTCATGAAGCCGAATCCCAGCTATCTAAACTCGGGCTTGGCCTCATGAAAAAAAAAGAGCTTGATGTTGTGGTCGGCGGACTTGGCCTCGGATATACTGCTGTGTCCGCATTGGAAGATAAGCGTGTGACCTCCCTCGTTGTTGTGGAGTTCCTTGAAGGGGTGATCCAATGGCACCAGAAAGGGCTTGTGCCCTTGGGGAAAATATTGACAAGAGATCCCCGATGCCGACTGGTTCATGGCGATTTTTTTGCCCTGTCCAGAGATGTGTCCAAAAGCTTTGACCCAGATCATCCAGCAAAGAAACATGATATTATTCTTCTGGACATAGATCATACTCCAACACGGCTGTTGCACCAGACAAACCAGCGATTTTACACGGAAGAAGGGCTGGAGGAACTGGCCCGGCATTTGAAGCCCGGAGGGGTCTTTGCCCTCTGGGCCGATGGCCCGCCTGAAGAGTTCTTTACCAGCCATCTGAGCAAGGTGTTCGCAATGGCCGAATCCCATACCATTGAATTTGATAATCCAATAACCGGTGGTTCGTCCGAGGGCGCTGTTTATGTGGCAAAAATGAATTCCTATAGCCCTGTTTTGTAAGGTAGGGGAGTAGGGAAAGCAAATCCCTGATCAATGACCCCTTTTTTGTTACTATAGAGAATTGCTGTAGGCTTTGACAGGAATTTGTTTTTAATCCAGTATTGGCACGATTAAAAATTATTTTAGAAGAATAGAAGGCCTACATATATGGAAACCTATTACGATTGTCTTCCTTGTTTTATGAGACAGACCATTGATGCCGTTCGTATGGTAATTTCAGAGAAAAAGGAACAGGAAAAAGTTCTCCGGCAGGTTTTAAAAGCAGTCAGCGAGATGGATCTTCAAAAGTCTCCGCCGGAAATGGCACAATATATTCATCGGGAGATCCGAAAAACATCTGGATGCCATGACCCTTATAAAGAATTAAAAATAAAGTATAACCAATATGCCCTTGACCTGTATCCGGCCATGAAGGAAAAAATAGTAAATTCTTCAAATCAATTTGAAACAGCTGTCCGCCTGGCTATTGCCGGGAATATTATTGATTTTGGGGCCAGTCTTGTTGTTGATCAAGCCTTGATCCAACAGACCATCCAGTCATCATTTACAGATCCGTTGATCGGGAAAACAGAGAATTTGTTTGATGCAATATCTTCAGCAGAAAAAATTTTGTTTTTGGGTGATAATACAGGGGAAATTGTTTTTGATCGATTATTGATCGAAAACTTGCCAATGGGCAAGGTGATTTATTCGGTCAGGGGGATGCCGATTCTCAATGATGCAACCATGGAAGATGCCGTCCAGACAGGCATGACAGCAAAGGTTAAAGTTATTCATAATGGGTCTGACGCACCTGGAACAATTTTAAAAGATTGTTCAAAGGATTTTTTAAAAATTTTTGATGAAGCCGATTTGGTTATTGCCAAGGGACAGGGAAATTTTGAGACACTTTCCGATGTGGATAAAAATATTTATTTTTTACTCAAAGCCAAGTGCCCTGTGATTGCAGGCCATATCGGCTGCAATACAGGTGCGTCCATTGTTGGGCGGCTCAGTGATTTTTAAAACAGACCCAATCAAGGTTCAGGACTGTTTTTTAGTAGTAAACAAGTTTCGCCATTGAAATAAATTCTACCCCCGGCATTGGGGGTAATCGTGTAAAAGGAGTCTGATATGGTTTTTGTTTATGCCATTCTTTTTCTGTCAGCAATTATTTGTATAATATTTTGTATCAAGCTTGTTCAATTGATTGTTGGAAACAAAAGGGTCTCAAAAGAAATGGCCGGGGTTAAATTTGAAAAATTATCATTAGGAACAATAAAAGAATTATCCATACTTCCGCTGGTTGATTTTTATGCGGATGACCCATCCTTTAAAACGGAAGCTGGCGTGTCCTATTTTATCCAGGCCGATGATACAAAAATATTGATGGATTTAGGGTTTAACAAAGACAAGGCACATCCATCCCCTTTGGTCCACAACGCTGGGAAATTAAATGTATCTTTGTCGGATCTGGATATTATTTTTATCAGCCATCGGCACCTGGATCACATTGGCGGGATGAAGGAACAAAAAAATAAGCAGTTCAGCCTTTCCCAGGGCAAGACAAATCTTCCACAGATACCGGTTTACTCGCCCGCCCGGATCTCACCTTCCCATTGGAACCCCGGACCCAAGGTTGAGGTGGTCAATTCACCTTTTGAAGTAGTAAAAGGAGTAGCCAGTATCGGCAGTATACCCAGAAACCTTTTTGTTTTGGGGTACACCCTTGAAAACAGTCTGGCAATTAATGTGGCCGGCAAGGGGATTGTGTTGATAATAGGGTGCGGGCATCAAACCATTGAACGGATCATTGAAAGAGCCCAGGCGCTTTTTGATGAACCCATATACGGTATTATCGGCGGATTGCATTTCCCGGTGAAAACCGGTCGAATTATGCTGGGGCCCCTTAACCTTCAAAATATTGTCGGGACAGATCGGTTTCCCTGGCAGGGGATTGGAGAGCAGGATGTTGAAAATGCGATTCAGGCTATCAAACGAGTCAACCCGAATATTGTAGCCCTTTCGCCACACGACAGTTCCGACTGGAGCATTGAACGATTCAGGGCTGCATTTAAAGACAAATACCATGATATTAAAGTGGGTCAAAAAATCCGTATATAGTCTTTGCCCGCCATCAGTCATACCTGTTCGGAAAACGGCCGGACAGGTATGAGTATGAAACGATTTCAGGGAAAATTCATGCATTGAATTTTTTTGTTATTTTATCTCAAAGGCCGGTTCATTTTTTCTTTCAACCCTGAGGCCTCCTGTGATCATTCTAATGACAAAGAGTACAATAAGGAATGTATTTTGGATTCCCCCTGGCCGGGAATTGATTTCTTGACAAGAAGGAAGAAGTTACGGTTTTGTCATTTTTTGGGAAATTTGTTGACTGGTTTCAACGGTAAGGGTTACAGCTCCCCAGTCCGACTCAACTTTGCCAAAAAGAAAATAGGGCCTTCCATAGTCCAGCATGTGACAGAACCGGGCATAGGGCTTGGGGAAAAAAACTGTTTCAATGGTACCGGTTTCATCTTCAAAGGTGAGAAATTTCATGGGATCACCATGCTTTGTCTTGACCACCTTTCCGGTTATAAGCCACCCGGCAAATCCCACACGCTGGCCAATATGCCGGGGCAGGTCCATGGCTTTGACGGTTTTTTTCTGTTCAATGGCCTGGGCATACAGGAGGATGGGGTGACAGTGGCAGAGAAATCCCAGAACTGAAAATTCCCGGCGTAAAATATCCATGGGAAGGTCTGGAGGAAGTTCTGGAATGGGTATGGCTTCCTGGACCTGGTCAAAGAGGGATGGCTCTTTTTGTTGGCTCTTTTTCTGGTGCCAGGATGAAAAGGCCCATAAAAGTGCGCTTCGGCTTTTGCTGCCCTTGAACAGGTCCAGACATCCGCTGTGAACAAGGGGTTGGACATCATCCTCCCTGGGTCTGACTCGAATGAAAAAATTTTCAAGGCTTGTGAATTTTGATGTTTTCCGTTCTTTTATAATGCTCTCCATGGTGGCTGCGGACAAATTTTTTATGGATAAAAATCCAACCCTGAGCCGGTGGCCTGCGCCTTTCCATTTAATATTGCTTCTATGGATATCGGGTCCCAAAATCTTTACCCCCATGCGCCGGGCTTCGGACACATAGGCAAAGGTGGAGTAGAATCCGCCCTGGTTGCTGATCACGGCTGCCATGAATTCCGCCGGGTAATGGGTCTTTAAATAGGCAGCCTGGAAGGAAACCCGGGCATAGGAGGCTGAATGGGGTTTGCAAAAGGAATATCCGGAAAAACTGATAATCATGTTCCAGATTCGCTGAATATCTGGTTTGGTTAGCCCTTTGGCTGCGGCGCCTGCTGCAAATTGGGAATGATAATCCCTGAGCTTCTGGGCTTTGTCTTTTTTGGACATGATTTTTCTGAGCCCGTCTGCCTGGGCATGGGTGAATCCAGCCAGGTTCACAGCCACCCGGGATACATCCTCCTGAAACACCATGATGCCGAAGGTTTCGTTCAATACTTCTTCCATGAGGGGGTGGAGGGGTTCCCATTCGCCTGTGTGGAGGCGTTTAATATACTCCTGGATAAATTCATTGGCAGCCGGCCGGATAATGCTGGAGTGGATAACCACATGGTTGAAATCTCCAATTTTTGATTTTTTCTGGAGCAGGCGCATGGCAGGGCTTTCAATGTAAAAGCAGCCCATGGTGTTTCCCTGGGCCACATTTCCCTGGGTTTCAAAGTCATCCTCCGGGTCCTGGGCAGTGAAATCCTTGAATTCACCTCTGGAGGACTGGACACTTTTGATGCAGTCCCGAACCACCCCCAGGCTCCTGTTGCCCAGAAGGTCTATTTTGACAAGGCCTGCTGTTTCTGCTGAATCCTTTTCCCACTGGATCAGGGGAATGCCCTTGGGCGCAGTTTCCACAGGCACATAGGTGTCAATGGTGTCCGGGGTGATGACAACACCTCCTGGATGCACCGACAAATACCTGGGAGTGCCGATGATTGCCTGGGCATAGGTCATGATTTCAGGCCAGGGCTGGGGAAAATCCAGAAACCGGAATTCCGGCTTTTCCCGGATCCGGTCCAGGAGATCCCGGGCTGTTTCATTTAGTTTCCAGAACCAGGGCAAACGGCTGGATATTTTTTGTATCTCCCCATGGGCCAGGCCAAAGACCTTTGCCACCTCCCGCACCGCCATTCTGGGTTGAAACAGAACGTGGCTTGAAACCATGGCGCTATGATTTTCGAATTTTGAAAGAACATAGTGTAAAATATCATCCCGTTCATCCCAGGCAAAATCAATATCAATATCTGGCGGGTCTTCCCGGCCTGGGTTTAAAAATCGTTCAAAATAAAGATTGTATTTTATGGGGCATACATTGGTGATGCCCAGGCAATAGGCAACAATGGATGCTGCACCTGATCCCCGCCCGCAGATCCTGGATGCTTTTTGCACAATTTCCTGGACCACTAGAAAGTATTGGCAGAAATTTTTCTGGGAAATAATGGACAATTCATGGTCAATCCTGGAGATTACTTTGCCGGTCAGGCTTGGGCCATAGCGGTCCAGGGCTCCTTGAAAGGTTTTCTCCCGCAAGAGATGGCAGGCCTGGTCATTGGTTTTTCCCTGGAAGGGGGGCATGACTATTCCGAAATCCGGACCTGTAAAATTAAGTTTTTCTGCCAGCATCCAGGTATTTTCCACAGCCCTGGGAAGGGTTTGGAATCTTTGGCAGTATTGGTCAGGGGATGCCAGGAATGCGTTGGCAGGTGCCATGTCCAGGGGAGTAAGCCTGCTGAGGCAGGTATTCTTGTCAATGGCCCTGACCATGGCATGGATATTTATGTCCTCTGGATTTAAAAAAAAACTGCCCGGCGTTGCTGCAAGGGGGATGTTACGTTCCATGGCTGTCCTGCACAGGGGGTGGGTCTGGGACAAAGGGTGCCTTGGAAGGGCAGCGGCAAGATCCAGGCCCTGTTCATGCCAGAATGCCAGAAGGTCAGGGCTTTGGGTCAATACCAATAAACCTTTGCTGAATTTGGGCAGACTCTGTTTCAGGGAAAAGTTTTTGTCCCTGTGGCGGCGGGTCAGCAATTGACTGAGATTCTGGTACCCTTTATTGTCTTTCACCAGGCATACGGCCCGATGGGAGATCCTGGGATCGGTGATTTCGGCTCCTATAATGGGTGTAATATCCAGGTCCTGGCATGCTTGAATAAAAGGCCATAGCCCGTAGAGATTGTCCGTGTCTGTTAATGCCAGTTTTTTATATCCCAGGTGTCTGGCCTGGAGGCAGAGTTGTTTTATGGGTGCGGTTCCCCACATCAGGGAATAATGGGATCTGCAGGTCAGGGGAATCATGGGGCATCAGGAGAATCAAGGGTCAGGGCTATTTTAACAGTGCCTTTTCCAAATTTTGTGCTGATATGGTCCATGGCCTGGAGGATTTTTTCCTGCTTGTCCATTTTACTGGTCTCCTCAAACATCATGGTCTGGACCTGGGGTCTGCCCGGGTTTTTACAGGTCAGTCCCAGATGACGGATACGGATTCGCCGGGTCCATGCCCGGAATAAAAGGGGGATGATTTTTTTGAACATGACCATTTCATTGGCAGTGGGCTGGCTGAGTTTTATCCTGGCTGTCTTTCGGCATCCATCGGAATAGAAAAACCTGAGGCTGAGAAGCCTGCCATACATGTTTCGTTCACGCAGGGATTGGCATATGGTTTCAACAAGGAGGAAAATTGCTTTTTTCAATTGTTCCAGGTCATTGGTATCATTGGCAAATTCATGGTCTGCCCGGATAGGGGCATGCTTTTCACAGACCCGGGTGATTGGGGAGGTATCAATACCCCGGATAAGGCCATGGATCTGGTATGCTCTCTGGCTGAAAGCAATTTGAAGCTGTTCAAGGGTCAGGGATCTGACCTGGGATATATGGGTTAGATTAAAGGTTTTCATTTTCATTATTTCATTTTTGGACAACCCCGGTAGAAGGTCGATTGGCAGGGGCTTAAGAAAGGCTTTTTCTTCCCCGGGCCCCACAATATATTCTCCAGCCGGTTTGACCATGCGTGTTGTCACCTTGGCCACCAGTTTGTTGGTGGCAATTGCCCAGATGGGGTCCAGGCCGAAATCTTTCTTCGTCTCCTTGTTCAGACGGAAGGCAACATCCGGGGGTGGACCAAAAAGCCTGTTGGTTCCAGTGACATCCATGAAAATATGGCCATCCCAATGTCCGGATTCAATGGCTGGGGTATAGGCAAGGGTACGTTTGAATATATGTTTCATGACCTGTTCATATCGGTTGAGCCGGGGGGCTAGGGTTTTTATCCCTTTGTTGAACCGTTTGACCCGGGCAAGGGGCATCCCTTTGCGAATACCTTCCCTGTAAGCCTGGTCATTCATGTCATAGACCACGGCCCTGGGTGCGCCAGGGGGAGCAATCACCAGGGGGTATCCTGCCAGGGAGGGATTGAGACTGGTTTCTACGGCTGCTGCAAAATCAGCGATATTCAGATGGATTATGGATCGCTCCCGTTCCCTTTGTTGTTTAATCGGTTGTTTGATTGATTGTTCAATTGGCCTTTTAATTGATGATTTCATTGGGACAGTCTTGGATTCAGGATTTGTTTAGAAGGGAGATGAGTTTGAGGGCATTTTTCGGAGCCTGTCCCCGTACATGGTTGTTAAAGAAAATACAGCCTTTTTCTGCCTTTGGCATCATCCGGGTTTTAATGGATGCAGCCCAGTCTTCAAGCTCCTGGTCTGAATAGTCATAGTCAAATTGTTTCTGCATGTTTCCTGATTTCCAGCCCTGAAGGTTTCTGCCATGGAATCGGACATAAAAAAGTAAGGGGTTTGTAACCAGGTCCAGCCGGGGAAAGAGATCTGGCAGATTGGGTTCATCCACTGTGACCAGGCTTACCCGTCTGCGTTCAAACTCGGAAAACACCTTGTCATTTACCCAGGATGGGTGCCGGAATTCCACGGCAAGGGGGAGTCCTGCCAGCTCATCCAGAAGAGCTGCCAGATAGATCCTGTTGGCCAGGGTCCTGGTAAAGTAAGGGGGCAGCTGGATCAGGATGCACATCAGTTTTTCTGCATTTTTTAACGGAGCAATGCCCTGGCGGTAAAGCATTGCTTCTTTTATCCACAAATTTTGTTTTACTTCATGAGTCAGGGTCCGGGTCAGCTTTGCGGCAAATTGAAAATTTTCTGGCACCCGCTGGCACATCCGTTCCATGGCCGGGGCCTTGGGCATCTGATACCAGGTGTAGTTGAGCTCTGTGGCGCAAAAGGTCCGGGCATATTGGGGGAGCATATTGCTGGAATTGGTTTTGGCTGGATAAAACCCAGAATCAACCCATTCTCCATAGGAATATCCGCTGGTGCCCAGGAAAAGGTCGCATCCCATATCTTTTTGTCCTTTTTTATGGGTTTTGAAGGTATGGTTTTTAGATTTGGATATCATTTCTGCCCAAGGCCCATGTCCGGTGAAGGCTGGATAATGTCCATCCCCTGGGGGGTCCGGATAATCCCAATGACCTTCCCCTGGATCAGCACATCATCAAATTCGTAAATCTGGGGCCTGAAGTCAGGGTTTTCCGGGCGAAGTTCAATGGAGGTGGAATGGAGAAAAAATCGCTTGACAGTAGCTTCTTCGTTGTGGATAAGGGCCACTACGATTTCTTTATTACGGGCATATTGCCTGGGCTCGCAAATGGCGATATCCTGGTCAAGGATACCTGCATTTGCCATGGAATGACCCTGTATTTTAAGGGCAAAAAGGTTTTGGCCCGGATATAGTTGATCATCCACCAGGATACTGCCTTCCCATTCCTGCTGGGCATATATGGGCAGGCCGGCTGTGATATTTCCGATAATGGGAATAATTTTCTGGCGTTGGCTTGGGTCAAGCTCTCCGGCATTACCAAAGATGTGTATTGTCCTGCTGTATTTCCCCTGCCTGCGGATATATTTTTTTTCTTCAAGGGTCGCAATGGTCTGGGCCACAGCTGCATGGCTGATATCAAGCTCTGCAGCTGCTGTCCTGAGGCTGGGAGCACAGCCATTCTCCTGTATTTCCTGTTTCAGATACGTAAATAGTCTTTTTTGTTTTTCTGTAAGTAATGGTCTCATTATGCTTGCCTCCTCCTGTTACTTTATTTGTAAGTTTGTCAAATTTTAAATTTAATGTCAATGTAAATGTATAGGTTTTGTAAATGATATACCTATACAAAAAATAAAGTTATTATTAATATGGTTAGACCATTACAAATTTGTATTCCATTGCCTGGCCTGGTTTTTTGTTGTATTGTCATGGGAAATAGGATTTTTTGTTGTTGACAAAAAAAAATTGATAGGCTACAAAAAGCTACAAATAGGCTATAGAAGCGCTTCTTAAGCGGTTTATCAGGTTAAAATCATAATGGGTTGATATTCTGTATGGCACAACTAGAATTAAAAAATATCAGTGTACGGTTTGGTGGGCTCCTGGCATTATCTGATTTGAGTTTTACAATCGGTAAGGGACGGATTGTGGGGTTGATAGGGCCCAATGGTGCTGGGAAAACAACTGTTTTTAACGTTCTTACCGGGGTGTACCAGGCTTCTGAAGGGGATGTGATTTTTGACGGAGAAAACATCCTGGGCAACAGACCCTATGTGATTTTTAAAAAAGGCATTGCCAGGACATTCCAGAATATTCGTCTTTTTTCAGCCATGACTGCCATTGAAAACGCAATGGTTGCCAGGCATTGCAGGACCCGCAAAGGAATTGTGGGTTCTATTCTCAGAACTCCATCCCAGAAACGGGAAGAGGCCTGGATTAAAGAAAAAGCTTTGGAAGCCTTGGTGTTCATGGGTGTTGGGAAATATGCAGATACCGTGGCCTCCAACCTGCCCTATGGCCTGCAGCGAAGACTTGAAATTGCAAGGGCCATTGCTTCGGAACCCAAAGTGCTGCTGCTGGATGAGCCGGCTGCCGGTATGAACCCCTCTGAATCCTCAGAGTTGATGAAAGACATTGCACGCATAAAAGACCTGGGCATTGACGTGCTTCTGGTGGAGCATGACATGAAAGTGGTCATGGGCGTGTGTGATCATATTGTATGTGTTGACCATGGTGTCAAGATTGCCGAAGGAAATTCCCAGGAAATTCAGAATAATCCAAAGGTGATTGAGGCCTATCTGGGTCAGCCAGCTAACCAATAATTTTTAGGAGGAAAAGATGAAAAAAAGAATTGTTTCAATTATGGCAATGGGCCTGATCCTGGTTCCATTTCTTTTTGGTGGCGTTTCTGCAAAAACCTTGAAAATAGGTTCTATGAGTCCTTTGACAGGTCCCTATGCCTCTGATGGAACAGACATTAAAAATGGTGTTTTAACTGCCATTGAAGTCTTTGAAGAAGCAGGCGGAATGCCTGGTTATGATACAATTGAGCTTTTCGCCCAGGACACAGCCTGTGACCCGAGACAAGCGGTTGCATCCGCCAATAAACTCATCAACATGGAAGTTGCCGGTGTTGTGGGTGCCTATTGTTCCTCTTCAACCATTCCTTCCTCAGAGACATTGGACGAAGAAGATATTATCATGATCACTCCTGCTTCCACAAATGAGAAAGTTACTGACCGCGGTCTTCCCTACATGTTTAGAATGTGTGGAAGAGACGATGATCAGGCTCCTGCAGCAGCCAAATTCATGAAAGAATCCCTGGGTGCAAAAACCATCTTTATTGTGGATGATAAAACCACCTATTCCCAGGGTCTTGCAGACGGCGTTTCCAAATCTGCCAAAGCATTGGGCATGGAAGTGGTTAAGCATGAGCATGTCAACCAGGGCGACAAAGATTTCTCCGCGATCCTGACCATGGCAAAACAGGCCAACGCTGATATTTTCTACATGTCTCTCCAGGGATACTCTCCTGCTGCCATGATGACTCTCCAGGCAAAACGCCTGGGCCTGAAATCCCAGATTATTACCCAGGATGCCGTGTTCCAGCCCAAATACATGGACGTTGCCAAGGCTGCAGCAGAAGGAGTCTATCTGACCTATGGGTTTACAGATACCACCACACCTCAATACAAGGCTTTTGAAGAAAGATATGTGCCCAAATACGGTGCCATTGCAGCCTATGCAACCTATGCCTATGATTCAGCCACTGCACTGTTAAACGCCATTAAATCAGCTGGCTCCACAGATTCTAAAAAGGTCAAGGCTGAATTGATGAAACAGGATTTCCAGGGTGTTGCAAAACATGTCAAATTTAGAGAAAATGGCGATTCTGGATCTTCCTACATTGCCTATAAAGTTGTTGACGGCAAATTTGTTCCCTATTGGGAGCCGGTCAGCGGTCTGATTAAATAATTGGGTTAATAACCTCATTAGATAATCCGGTGAAAATATGATGCGGCTGGTGCCGCGGCACCAGCCGCATCTTTTTTGTCCACCCACCCATTAAAGTTAAGAAAATTATATACAATGGAATATTTTATTCAGCAGTTGATTAACGGTATAACCCTTGGCGGCATGTACGCATTGATTGCTTTGGGGTATACCATGGTATACGGTGTTATCCAGCTCATCAATTTTGCCCATGGGGAGTTCTTTGCTGCCGGCGGATACGTGGGCGCCATTGCCCTGGCTTATTTTGCCGGGGTGGGTTATATGGACTCCCATCCTGTGATCTGTCTGACTGCCTCTTTTGCCATTGCCATGGCCTATTGCGCCTACCTTGCCGTGGGGGTTGAAAAAGTTGCCTATAAACCATTACGGAAAAATTCAAGGCTGGCAGCCCTTTTGTCTGCCCTTGGTATGTCTATTTTTCTTTCCAACGGAATGATGCTCACCCAGGGGGTGTATGACAAGGTGTATCCCGGGGAGCTGTTCCAGGGAAGGTTTGATTTCGGCATGGTAACCATCTCCTATCTCCAGATTTTGATTGTTTCCCTGACTGCCTGCCTGCTGGTGGGCCTCAATTTACTGGTATTCAAGACCAAGATCGGTATGGCCATGCGGGCCACGGCCCAGGACAAGACCATGTCAGCCCTGGTGGCCATAGGCAGCAACCGCATCATTTCCCTGACCTTTGCCATTGGTGCCGGCCTGGCAGCTGCCGCTGGTATCATGTACGGCCTTTATTACGGGTCGGTCAAATATGACATGGGATTTGTTCCGGGTATCAAGGCCTTTGCCGCAGCTGTACTGGGCGGTATCGGGAATATTACCGGTGCCATGATAGGTGGACTGATTATTGGAATGGTTGAAATATTCGGTGCAGGCTATATCTCAGGAGAGTACAAGGATGTGTTTGCATTTATAATATTGATAGGCGTTCTTTATTTTAAACCTAATGGAATTATGGGCGAGAATATCGATGATACAAGAGTTTAAGAAAGTTTGGAAACAATATACCATTGGCATGCTGTGGCTTCTCGGGCTGCTCTGGCCGATGCTGGGCATTCATGCAGACGGCACCCTGACTTTCCAGAAAACCGTGACCGTGTGGAGTTATCTGTTGGCAGGAACCTTTGTCTGCCTATTGATCTATCTATTGAATACCAGTGGGTATTTGAAATTTGTTTCGAATCCCCTGTCCCGGGCCACAGGAAAAATGAAATCCGCGACCAGTGCCCTGCCCACCTGGGTGTGGTTTGCCCTGATTTTTGTTGCGGCATTATTTTATCCTCAGTTTGCAGGCCGTTACGGCACAGACGTGGCCATTAATGTGCTCCTCTATATCTGCCTGGGTCTTGGCCTTAACGTGGTTGTGGGCCTTGCCGGTATGCTGGATCTGGGGTATATTGCATTTTATGGAGTGGGTGCCTATAGCTATGCCGTCCTCAATTCTGTCTACGGCCTCGGCTTTTGGGTCTGCCTGCCGTTTTCAGCCTTATTTGCCTGCATTGCCGGATGTATCGTAGGGTATCCTACCCTTCGCATGCGGGGAGATTATCTGGCCATTGTTACCCTGGGTTTTGGGGAGATCATACGGATCATCCTCAACAACTGGATGAGCTTAACCAATGGACCCAATGGTATTCTCGGTGTGAAACCCATTGGTATTTACTGGCCGATATTTGAAAACGGGTTTACCTTTGAACACATCTGGGTGAAAAAGCTTCAATTCTTTTATTATTTCGCCCTGGGCCTGGCCATTGTTGCGGCCATCGCGGTGAAGCGCCTGAATTTTTCCAGGGTGGGCCGTGCCTGGGAATCCATCCGGGAGGATGAAACAGCTGCCGAACTCATGGGAGTGAACACCTTTATCTATAAATTGCTGGCCTATGCCATGGGCGCTGTGTTTGCAGGTCTGGCAGGGGCATTTTTTGCTGCCCGCATGAAATTTGTCAGTCCGGAAAGTTTTACCTTTCTTGAATCGGCCATGGTTTTGTGTATGGTGGTTCTGGGCGGGATGGGGTCTATACCCGGGATTATTCTGGGTGTTGCTGCCCTGATTGCCCTGCCCGAGGTGTTTCGGCAGTTTGACTCTTATCGTATGTTGATTTTTGGTGCGACCATGATTATCATGATGCTTTTCAGGCCTTCCGGTCTCATACCGGCCAAGCGTGTGGGAACCAGATCTGAAGAAAAGGAGGGCTAGAGACCCATGAGTGATCAACCAATTCTTGAATTGAAAAACGTCCATTCCGGATATGGGTCCATCAAAGCCCTAAAAGGGATATCCCTTAAGGTAATGCCTGGAGAAATCGTGGCTATTATTGGTGCCAACGGCGCTGGAAAATCTACAACCCTCATGACCATCTGCGGAATTGTTAAAGCGGAAAAAGGGGAGATTTTATATGATGGCAAGCTGATCAATAAGACGTCTCCGGAAAAACTTCCCACCATGGGCCTGTGCCAGGTTCCCGAGGGACGACGGATTTTCCCCAGGCTTTCTGTGGAAGAAAACCTGATCCTTGGTGCATTTCATCGAAATGACAGTGAGCAGATTACCAAAGATATACAGCATGGCTATGATCTGTTCCCCATCCTGGGCGAACGGCGCAAACAGGCAGGTGGTACCCTTTCCGGTGGAGAACAGCAGATGCTGGCCATTGCCAGGGCCCTGATGACCAAGCCAAAATTGCTATTACTGGATGAGCCTTCCCTTGGACTGGCCCCCATTATTATCCAGCAGATTTTTGATATCATTGCCACCATCAACAAGGAAAAAGGAACCACTATCCTCCTGGTGGAACAGAATGCCAACCTGGCACTCCAGGCAGCTTCAAGAGGGTATGTAGTTGAAACAGGGGAGATCACCCTGGAAGACAAGGCAAGTGCTCTTCTGGAAAATCCCAAGATCAGGGAAGCCTATCTGGGGGAATAGAAAAAGACAACCGGTAAATAAGTATTCCATTTTTTTAAAGAGCTTGTTCCTGGTATTCCAGAAACAAGCTCTTTGTGTTTTTACCGGAAGTTATAGTGGGGTAAACTCAAATTTCTGGCCGCCAATGGCAGCCTCAAACATCAGACCACCCTTGGTGTGGACAAAGACAGCCACGCCTTTTGTATAATTTATTCCCGCCTGGGTTCCTGTGGCAGGGCCTGCACTGGCACCTGCGGTTGCCCCTTCGCTTCCCGCCTTTGCCTGGGCACCGGCAGTTATGGCAACGGCAGACGCTGAGGCATCAAATTCAAAGCTGCCGCTGGTAAATTCATCATAGGCCCGTCTGTCCTGAAAAAAAATAATTTCGGAAAAGGCCTGGCCCCCAAATTGGAAACCAATGGTGATTTTTGATAAAGAGACCTTGCCGCTGAGTTTTCTTTGTTTATAGACTTGGCCTTTTCCAAATGCACCTCCCACCACTATACCGCCTTTCCCTACCGTGGGAAACACAGCATACCCAAAGCTGTTATCGAAAAAGGGCTGTACAGCCAAAGAATTTTTAAACACAGAAATCGTCTGGGAATATGCATCGGCAAATACCTGGGAGCCTGGGCCAACGAACAGCAAACAAATCATGATTAGAAGGCTTGATTTTATTAATTTCATTTTTATGACTCCTTTTAATTTGTTTGGAGAAAAATCAGCAAACAGCTATGCATAATAGTTTGCCGAAGATTCAGTAAGATCAGGCCACAAATTTCCGGGCAAATTCCAGGGCCTGGTGCTTGATTTTTTCATCCATATCTCCGGGGCTGGTACAATTGCCAATAAATAATTCGCCGGCATTGATTGCCTTGTGGGGGTTCTGAATGCGGCTGAAAGCTGTGAAGGCAGCTTCTGCATTATTTTCCCAGGGCCCGGCACCGGTTACCAGGAGGGCCTGGCGCTGTCCTTCCAACAGGGATGCATGTCCGGGCTGGTGATAATTGGTGTAAATGCTGTATGTCCGGTCAATGACAGCCTTGAGCTGGGCTGTAATCCCCCAGAAATAAAGGGGAGAGGCAAATACCACTGCCTGGGCATTGACCATTTTTCCAAGAATATCAGGGATATCATCTTTTTGAACGCAGCCAACCTCATCAGGTTTTTCTTTGCATTTGCCACACCCCAGGCAGCCTTTCAGGTTTTTGGAAGCCAGGTAGATGGATTCCACTTCATGACCCAGGGTAGAAAGTTCTTCTTCCACCCAGCCCAGAACCTTTGCCGTATTTCCTTTTTTCCTGGCACTTCCTTGTAATAAAACAATGTTCATTGTAATCTCCTGTTAATTTTTAAGTCAAATTTTTGTATTACTGTAATGATTCTATGGGGAAATAAGGATTTGTCAAATAAATTGTTGTTTGCACCTAGGCTTTTCCTTTAAAATCATCAGGACAAAAAGATAAGAAGTGAAAGGATAGAACATGCTTCGGATTTTCAGCGATGAGATATCAAATCCTAAAAATTTTGTGGTCACTCTGGAATTGGTTCCAGGACGGGAATCAGGAGGCAGAAGTGTTGATACCCTGAAGGGTATTGCTCAAGATGCCTTTGCCGACGGGCGGATTTCAGCAGTTTCCATCACAGATAATCCAGGGGGAAATCCTTCCCTGAGTCCTGATGTCCTTGGGTCTGAGATTTTTAAATGCGGATTGGATGTAATTGTCCATTTTGCCTGCAGGGATCTGAACCGGGTGGGGATGGAAAGCCGGGCCCTTCAACTGGCCAGTATGGGTATGAAGAATATTCTGGCTCTGACCGGGGATTATTCCGGCAAAGGATTTGGGGGTCAGGGAAAGCCAGTCTTTGATTTTGATTCCGTACTTTTGACCACCATGCTCAAGTCCCTTAACCAAAGGCTTTTAAAGTCCGGAGACCCTGATGGCTTCTTTACCGGATGTGCTGTATCTCCTTTTAAAACCACAGAAGCGGAAACCCATGCCCAGTATGGAAAATTGGATAAAAAACTGGGTGCAGGTGCCTCCTTTGTGGTGACCCAGCTAGGATATGATGTGGAAAAATTCAGGGAATTGATAAAGGTTTTGCTTCAAAAAGGAATGAATCCACCGGTGATGGGTTCTGTTTATCTGTTAAGCCCCAGGTCAGCCAGGGCCATGAACAGGGGAAGGGTTCCCGGGGCCTATGTATCAGATCGGCTTTTTAACCAGGTGATCAAAGAGTGGAGCATAATACGCTCGGGATTGAAAACAGCCATTGATAGAGCTGCCAAGCTCGGGGTGATTTTAAAGGGCCTTGGATATAGAGGAATCCACATTGGGGGGGTCCACAAGAGTTTTAAGACTGTGGTGGCAATCCTTGACCGAATGGATGAGATTGAGGATTCCTGGGAAGATTTTATTCCTGAATTCAATTTGGGCAGGACCCATAGCTGTTATTATCTTTTCAATCCCCCTGTTTCAGACGAAAAACTGCCTGTACCAGCAATGATAAAAGAAAAAATTACAGAACACTATCCCCATGCAGTATTGAGAACCGCCCATAATTTATTTTTTGATAAAAAAGCAGGATTTGCACCATTTTATCGTAAACTGGCAGTAATGCTGGAAAAGAATAACAAGGCCTGGTTGCTGAAACTGATACTTGAAGACCCATTGAAAAAAACAATGCTATCCTGTCAGAGTTGCGGGGATTGCGCCATCCAGCATCTTGCCTTTCAATGCCCGGAGTCTGGCTGTCCTAAACATACCCGCAACGGTGCCTGTGGTGGAAGCAGGGATGGTTGGTGTGAGGTACATCCTGATAGAAAATGTGTCTGGGTCCGGGCCTATGCCCGGCTGAAATATTGTGGCTTAGCCCTTACCCTGGGCCGGGATTTTGTCCCCCCGCGAATGTGGGAGTTGAACAAGACTTCTTCCTGGATTAATTTTCATTTGGGAAAAGACCATCAAAAGGATGACTCTCAAAGCTTTCAGGTTAAAACAATTCCTCCTGTGTAAACCCATTTTTTGATGTTTTGGTTTTTTTCATGGCATTGATTATTTTGCCTGCCTCCTTTCCCTGGAGAAGCTGGGACCAGTCCCTGCAAAATTCTTTTTGGGGAAGCTTGTCATAGGTTGCTTTATATTTGTGGTCTGGAGATTGGACAATTTTCAGAGGCAGGTTAAATAAAAGTTCTTTTTCCTGGGCTGTGATGACGGGAAAGCCATAGTGGCTATTTTGATGTTTTAAAGGGCCTTTGGCCTCCATCCGTTCCAGAACAAAGCTGATGTGCCGGACCAGGCGCTGTTGGATTGCCTGGTGGGCTGAACCCACTACCGTTTTTGTCATGGCTGAAATGACGGGTCCAAGGCTTGGGTCCATTTCATACCCCACGGAGTTTCTGCCCATTGCCATGGCCGCGGCCATGGTGGTACCGGTACCCAGAAAGGGGTCCAGCACCTGGTCTCCCTTGACAGAATACATGTTGATCAGGCGCAGGGCCAGTTCAAAGGGATAGGCTGCACTTCTTTTACGGGCTGTTTTATCCCCCAGGGACTGGACTGTTCCCTTGATATCAAACCAGACATCTGAAAACCAGGCATTGCGTTCTTCCCAGAACAGAGCGCTTTGCCTTCGGTTTATTTTGTCAGCCTCTCTGGTAAATTCCCTTTTGCCACCTTTTCTAAGGATCAGGACATATTCGTGTTCCAGGGTGACATAGGCTCCGGCAGGCAGCATGCCTGATCCCATGAACTTATTGGGGGCATTGGTCTGTTTCCGCCACAGGATACAGGGCAGGCTGGAAAATCCAATTTTCTGGGTGGAGGTAAGAATTCTGGCATGGTTGGTATAAAGGGCAAAATTCTTCTTTATGGTCCTTGTGGCATCACCAATATTTATGCAGGCAAATCCGCCCGGCTTCAATACCCGATAACACTCTTCCCAGGTAGTATCCAATATTTCATGCATGGCTTCAAAAGCCCTGCTTCCTTCTCCTTTTGCCAGTAAGCTTTTTATACTTGGACGTAAAGAAGAAAATATTTCATCCCACATTTCTATCATGGGATATGGCGGGGAAGTGACCACAAGGTCAATACTCTTGTCTGCCAGGTCTTTCATGGACCTTGAATCGCCGATTATTGGTTTGTGTATTGTTTCCAAATAAAGATTATTCCTTCCAGCCAAAGGTTTTTTCAACCGCTTTTTTCCATCCCTGGTAAAGGGATTTGCGTTTCAGATTATCCATGTCTGGTTCCCAGGTGGAATGGACATGCCAGTTTTCTTTTAATGCATCTGTATCCGGCCAGAAACCAACGGCCAGTCCTGCGGCATAGGCAGCTCCCAGGGCAGTGGTTTCCGCCACCCTGGGACGGGTAACAGCCACATTGAGAATATCTGCCTGGAATTGCATCAGGGTGTTGTTGGTCACCATGCCGCCGTCCACCCTCAGGGATTTCAGGTCAATTCCTTCCCCCAGGTCAAGGTTGATGGCTTCCACAATATCCTTTGTCTGGAAAGCACTGGCTTCCAGAACGGCCCTGGCAATATGGCCTTTGTTGGCAAACTGGGTGAGCCCGGCAATGATACCCCTGGCATCGGACCGCCAATAGGGTGCAAACAGGCCGGAAAAGGCAGGAACACAATATACATCTCCATTATCTTCCACGGTATTGGCCAGGGTCTCAATCTCCGGTGCAGAAGAGACAAGCCCAAGATTATCCCTTACCCACTGGACCAGGGCTCCGGCATAGGCAATGGATCCCTCAAGGGCGTAGACAGCATCCTGGCTGCCGATCTGGTAACCCACAGTGGTGAGAAGGCCCTGGTCGGAGAATTTAATGGTACTTCCCGTGTTAAACAGGAGAAAACAACCTGTACCATAGGTGTTTTTGGCTTCTCCCGGTTCAAAACAGGTCTGGCCGAACAGGGCGGCCTGCTGGTCTCCCAGGGCGCCACCTACCGTTATTTCTGTTTTAAAAGGACCTTCAAGGGTTGTTCTCCCAAATGCCGTGGCATGGGATGAAGGAACAATTTCAGGTAAACAGGTTTTGGGGATCCCCATGATTTTTAAGATCTCTTTATCCCAGTCAAGGGTATTCAGGTCCATGAGAAGGGTGCGGGAGGCATTGGTCACGTCGGTGACATGATTGCCTTTGCCGGGTCCTCCGGTAAGGTTCCAGATGATCCAGGAATCCATGGTGCCGAAAATGGCATCCCCTTTATCCACTGCTATCTTGATGTCAGGTACATGGTCTATCATCCATTTGATTTTAGGACCTGAAAAATAGGTGGCCGTGGGAAGTCCGGTTTTGGACCTGAAACAATCCTTTCCGTGGACTTTGTCAAGATCCCTGCATATTTCATGGGAACGGGCACATTGCCAGACAATGGCATTGTACAGGGGTTTTCCCGTGTGCCTGTCCCAGGCTAGGACGGTTTCCCGCTGGTTGGTCACTCCAACGGCAGCAAGGTCGTTGCCTGAAAGACCTGTTTTTTCAAGGGCCTGGCCAATGACGGTCTGGGTGTTTTTCCAGATCTGATTACCATCATGCTCAACCCAGCCAGGTTTTTCACAAATCTGGTCATGCTCCATCTGGCTTAGACCAATAATGGACCCGTTTTTGTCAAATATAATAAACCGGGTACTGGTGGTACCCTGATCCAAAGCTCCTAGATATTCCGCCATAAAGGACCTCTACATGTAAAGGTTTTCATTGTTAAAGACAAGATTGATCCAGATCAAATCGTCAAAAATACCCATGTTTTCATGGATATTTCATTATTTGATGTGACAGCCTGAGCAGCTGACCGGTCCTGTTTTGTCCCCGGCCTTTTTCATGGCCCTGTGACATTTGAGACAGGTTTTGTTCATTACCTGTTTCTTTTTAAGGGCGCCTGATGCTTTTGCTGAATCAATGGCGCCTGCCTCCTGGGGAAAAATAGAATGGCAGATCTGGCAGTCCTGCAGGGTCTCCTGGTGCAATTGGTGGGGCAATAGGATGTCACCTTTATTCCCGCCATTAATGGATATTTCTTTGCTACCCTTGGCCTGGTCTGCCAGGATCAGTACAGGAACGAGAAACAGTCCTGCTGTGAGGGAACAAATGATAAGAACTTTCCAATTTTTTAATTTCATTTTTACACTCTCCCAAATAAGTGAGTTTCAGCCAAAATCGTTTAAAGATACGGTCATCCAGCCTAGAGTGTCAATATTTATCTTTGTAAATCTGTAGATAGTTCCATTTACAATTATTTGGGGGTATATGAGAACCGTAAAATCAAGTTCTACAATTGGATTTGGAATTTGAAAAAATCCCGGTATTCATCTTCCCGGTGGCTGACATAGAGGATTGTGCTGAGGCCTTCTCCGGCTACCTGTTCGAGGAAATTCAGCACAGCCTTTCGGTTTAATTCATCCAGCCCCTGGGTGGGTTCATCCAGAATCAACAGCCTGGGCACCTTGATCAGGGCCCTGGCAATGAGAACCAGGCGCTGGTCTGCATAGCTGAGCTGTCTGAAGGGGGTCAGGGCTTCCCGGGTCAGTCCTGTGCGTGCCAGCCATTTCATTGCCTTTTCCTCATCCTGGCAGGTGTGTGCCCGGTAAAGACCGATGGAATCAAACAGGCCGGAGATAATGCAGTTCAGTGCATTGCCCGGAACATAATAGTTTCTGTGGAGGTCCGGGCTGACAATGCCCATGTTTGTTTTAAGTTCCCATATGGATTCTCCACTGCCCCTCTGGGTGCCGAATATGCGCAAATCGTTTTGATAGCAGGCTGGATGATCTCCAATAATTACCTGGAGCAGAGTGGATTTTCCGCACCCGTTGGGGCCTGTGATCAGGGTGTGATCCCCGGCAAGGACTGTAAGATCAAGTCCTGTGAACACGGTCTTTCCCCCATAACCAGCAAAACCATTTTTAAGCCGGACCAGTTCTTTTTTTGCCCCAGTGT
>Ga0307988_1000101_pt1 | contig 68309 bp, 61 predicted proteins | sample EllFjometagen183_FD_203166 | JGI IMG/M metagenome (GOLD analysis project Ga0307988, IMG submission 203166) | Marine microbial communities from Ellis Fjord, Antarctic Ocean - #183 | ecosystem: Environmental > Aquatic > Marine > Unclassified | place: Southern Ocean | collected 2014-10-08 | reverse complement strand
AGTGGACAATGCCCATAAGAAATTGGGGCACAGCTTTAAATCAATTTGCTATCATGTTTGATGAACGGATGCCCTGATCATATAAAGAAAAAATCATTTACACAGATTATCTGACACCCTCAAATTTCACCAATACCATCAAAGAGCATTTTTAAAACTCCCCGGATTTTCTCCGCACACTCTTTTTTATCTTTAATGAGACCATTTACCCAATAAATCGTGTACATGGTAAATATTGCAAAAACTATTTCAACCGTATTATCAAGGTCTACTGTTTTCTTCAGCTCTCCCCTCTCCCTCGCATCGTTAAGCAACTGCTTAATCGCCTGCATAAGAACCATCTCATTCCAGTTCTTACCGGTTCCAATTTTACAAACACGTTCACGAAGCAGAACCTTTGCAAACCCCTTATTTCTGAATATGTATTTCAAATAAGTAATGATAAGCAGCTCGAGTTTATCAACAACAGTTTTCATCTCATCAATTTTCTGCTCTATCTCATGACGGCTCTTAACCAGCTCCCTGTCTAGATAATAAAGCAGCACATCTTCTTTTTTCTCAAAAAAATTATAGAATGTTCCTTTTGCAACCCCCGCCTCAACCGTTATATCCTCAATACTGGTAGAATCAAAACCCTTACCACTAAAAAGATCCATAGATACTCTCAGCAGTCTTTCTTTTTTCTCAACTTTTTTTGATTCTCTTATACCCGTCATTATCGTTCCTATAATTAACTCAGTTTAATTTTATATTAGCAGCATATCAATCTATTGAATCAAGATACTTTTCTCCAATCCTCACAAATTCAGCCCATCTTTTCATTGGATAAGAATGTGTCTGTGTTTGATTTTTAATGTTTTTCCACAAACATGCAACTAGCCATATTTTAAATTCATCTGGTTTGCCGAGGAGTTCAAAAATCATTTTCTCTGTTTCACACTCATAATTTTCATCATAATTATCATTTTTGAAGTATTTTTCAAGAATATTAAGAAAACGCGAGGTTATCTTTCTTCGTCCAGTAATATTTCCATCCTTCTCGGGAAGATTCCCTCTCCACTTTAGACAACCAATACTGCTTACCAGGATATCTACCCTTCTAATAAATTTAAAATGGCATGCAGGTTCAGAGGATCCTCCCACATCTATTAGAAAATCCCTTGCGCTGGATCCCATTTCTCTGGTTATCATTGTTTCCAGTTCCAGCATTCTTCGGTAACTGTCATCAGGTAGCTGCTGAGCAGTGTTTGGAAAAAGGTTCACTCCTTTTTCAGAATTATTACTTCCCCAGAATGAACAGTTTAAAAACCTTGAAGATAGACCGATATATGTCCTCTCAACCAGCATCATTTTTAATGGGTCTTTGGTTCCCAAAAAACCATAAACCTTATCCACAGTGTCTTCTGATCCTTGCCTGAAATATGAGAGATTATCATTAGGGACATCTTCGAGCCATCCCTTTAACGCTTCTGCATAATCAATAAACTCCTGTCTTCTTTGGGGAGATATCTGGTAATGAAGACGCAGAGCCATATTATCTCCGCCTCCTATTATTTTACATATATCAAAGACTCTTTCAGGATAATCATAACGCCAAATACAGCAAAAATCAGCGGCAGCCCTCTTGTCTCTCTGCTCTGATGTGAGTGTCGGTAGATTTCCCTCCATTTCTTTTATAATCTTTAGATCTTTATCATAACCCAAGCCATTTTTCAGGTTATGATCATAAGCCCCACCATCCTTTAAAAGATGTATGATAACACTAAAAGGTATACCGTTATTTTTAAGAATTATATCCCGAGAAATTAAAAGAGAGTGTTCCATAATCACCAACCATACTTTTATTATTATTTTTTATGAAAATCGTAGTTTAATAATTAATATCATTATGATATGTTTTTGTCATCAGGAATCGCTAATTAAAATATAATACTACAAAATGACGAAGAAACTTTCAATAACATTATATATTACCTCGCTAATTATTATCACTTCAGTAGTAATCATAACCTTATGCTCGTTTATACTCAAGGATCTGAAATATTATGTAAATAACTCCTTTGACATTATTGAGGAAAAAACAGGTTATGTAATTACTGTTTCAGACATCAACCTGACAGGATCAGGCCTAGAAATTAACAACTTGAGCATAACAGAACCAAAAAAACAACTGGCTCTATTAACCTCTAGGAATGTACTTTTAAGAATTAAAATTCTGCCTTTATTAAAAGGAAAAATTATAGCATCCAGCCTTATATTATATGAGCCTGAATTCTCAATATCAGGGATTAAAGACGGGAACTGGACCAGGTTAGTTAAGAAACCTTTTTCTTTTAATTATAAACCCGGGAATAATAGTTTTTTCAAATTTTCATTTGATCCCGAAACTTGTGAAGTACAAGGAGGTCGACTGCTATATAGAAACACATCTCAAAAAATCATCGCCAGCCTTGATGAAATAAACGCTGAAATAACAGTAATAAATAATAAAAATGATTACGACATTAATGCCACAGCGAAACAGACTCAGGACAAAAGCACAGCTCTTTTATCCTTAACCACTAGATTCTCTTTTAAAGAAAACAATTTCAGCCCTGATATATTCTCTGCAGATGGTATTCTCAATGTTAGTTCAGTACCAGCATCCGGTTTAATTCCAGATATAAAAAATTATCTCCTTCCTGAGTATCAAGATCTTAAATTAAACGGCTCGATAAAGTATAAAATTTCGCCTGGACTCAAATTTAACTTCTCAGGCCGGTTAGAGCCTTACCACCCCAACAAGTCCTCACTAAATGATTCAATTTTTGAATTTAAATCAAAAGGAAATAAAGATGAAATAATTTTTGACCCCATAAACCTTTCGCTATTTAACGCTCTAAAAGTGACGGGTAATATAAGTTTGCAAAATTTTGAACTCAAAACTACAAAAATTGATATTTCACTTTTAAGCGCTGCTGCAGACATTAATTACTTAAAACAAATTTTCAATGTTAATTCTTTACCAGCGCCAATACCAGACATAATAAACAGGTTTCAAACCGGTAAAGTTTTCATCAAGGATACCAGAATACATAAACCAAATATAGTGGACAGGTCAGATTCTGCTTTTTCGATTGAAGGAAACTGTAAACTAATTAACAGCACTTTGAATATTTCCGACCGTTTTCCTCTGCTGAATATTTCAAGTTCAAATTTAACCTTTAATAACGAAGTTTTAACAGGAACAGCATCCATACATATTTTAGAAAATGATAATTCCACTTTAGATATTAAAATAATAAACCCATTTAAGGAGCCGGAGGTTACCCTCTTAATTGATTCCAGGTTTTCAGCTGAGACAGTTGACGGACTACTAAATAAAATTGCTGACAGTAAGCCTGCTCTAAATATTTCAGAATATGCGTCTGGTATCATTACTGCAAAGACCACCCTGAAATACAATAAAACAGCTATAATTTCTTCAGTGATAGACCTGACGCCAACTGAATACAGCATCTTAAAAAAAGCCACAAAACCAAAGAACCTTCAAAACATTATTTGCCTCTCAACACAGCTTAATACCAAAAACAATAAAGTAGATTTTACTTACTCTATAAAAAAATCACTTGTAGTCTCCGGAACAATAAGTACTTTAAAGCCCTTATCATTAAACGGCAATTATAAACTAAACAGTTTCGACATAACCTCTTTTAATTTTCCTTTATTTCCGAAAACCCTTGCACTGGCAGGGAAAATAAGCGGAACGGGTAACTTTAATATAAGTTCAAACAATAAAGACCTTCTCCCATTTACCGGTTTAATAAAATTTGATCAATTAAACATAACAAATAAAAAAAACTCTGCTGTTTTAATTTCTGCTGATATAACAGGCAAAATTTTAAAGAAAAATATTCAAATTCAGAACAGCAGAATACATGTTGGAAAAACAGATTTAAGCGCAAAGGGTATTTTAGACTCTGCCTTGCCGATAAAAGGCCGGGTGACACTTAATGTTGATTCCTTTGACATTGATGAATTTATCCGCAAAATATGTACAATCGTAAGACATGCTAAAAAAAATAAAAGACCTAAAAAAACGTCTAATTCCAGCCCGTTTTTAAAAACAGACCTCGACATTGATCTACAGGTTAAAAAAGTGAACTTTCTAAAATGGGACTTTGAAAAAGCGACTTCACATTTTACGTATATCGGCTCCACTCTCACCTGGAAAAATATTCATTTATATTCTGACAACGGCACAGCCCAAGGGAAAGTAATATATGATTATTCTAAGCCGGGTAGATACAGGCTTGAATTCCATCCGTCAAAGACAAGTCTAGATTTTACAACACTCATTCCTATGTTTAAGGAAAACAAAAAAATTACCGGAGAAACAAATCTTTCAGGCCGCTTTATATCAACCTATAAAAAAGGAAAAGAAATCATTCCAAACATGAACGCTGCCTTTAACCTCCAGGTTAAAAATGGAGTCGTACGGCGTTCGACCCTTCTTTCTACCTTCCTGACCAAAATAAACATTTTTAATAAAATAAGCCCTGAGGCTTCAGAAAAAATATTGAAAAACATGCCATTTGATTTAATAGATGGTGACTTTACCATGGAAGATAATCTTATGAAAACAGACAGTTTAATCCTGAAAAGTCCAGCCCTCAATCTAACTGCTATTGGTGAAGTTAATCTAAAAAAGTCTGAACTTGATTTCATCGTTGGGACCCAAGTCCTAAAAACAATTGGAAAGATACTGGGCAACATTCCAATTGCAGGAGATCTTTTCACCATTGACAATAAAGCATTGACCCTTGGTTATTTTAAAATTAAAGGCCCTTTTGAAAAACCTACAGTAAGCTCTCTCCCATTTAAATCTTTAGGGCTAGGTATTAAGAGAATCTTTTTCTCAATACTTGACATCCCCATGATTTTTTTCCCAAATAAAACAGATGATAATAAAGCTTCGACCCCACCTCCTCTTAATCAATAAAATATTAAAAAACGCTTACAATACAGTTCATACAAAAGTTTATCAATTATATTAAAACAATATAAGCAATTACAAAAAATATATCTACCAATTAAACCAATATATAACCTTAGACCGTTATCATATAATTTGACTTAACAACTTAATTAAAATATATATTGAAAAGAGACGAACCACTAATTAATAAGTTATAAATCATGAACAAATACATCTGCATTCACGGCCATTTCTATCAGCCTCCCAGAGAAAATCCATGGCTTGATGAAGTCGAGCTTCAGGACTCAGCATATCCGTATCATGACTGGAACGAAAGAATTACTACAGAATGCTATGCTCCAAATACTGCCTCCAGAGTTTTTGACAACGAAGGCAGAATTAAAAATATTGTAAACAACTATTCCAGCATAAGCTTTAATTTTGGACCGACCCTGCTGTCATGGATGAAAAGACATAAACCTGACGTCTATGATTCAATAATTAATGCTGACATTGAAAGCCGCAAACGTTTTTCCGGTCATGGCTCTGCTATTGCTCAGGTTTACAATCATATTATAATGCCGCTAGCAAACTCAAGAGACAAACGCACTCAAATAATTTGGGGCATAAAAGATTTTCAGTATCATTATAAAAGATTTCCTGAAGGCATGTGGCTGGCTGAAACTGCTGTTGATCTTGAATCTCTTGATATAATGTCTGAACTTGGAATAAAATTTACCATACTTGCCCCTCATCAGGCACATATGATAAAAAAAATTGATTCCAATAAATGGCAGGATGTTTCTGGCCAAAAGATTGATCCCAAAAGGCCCTACCTTTTAAATCTGCCTTCCGGACGTACAATAGCAATATTCTTTTATGACGGACCAATTTCCAGTGACGTCTCCTTTCAGGACACCCTTAAAAACGGAGAAAATTTTGCCAGCAGACTTTTAGATTCATTTTCCACTTTAAATGAAGATCAAATTTTAAATATTGCCACAGATGGCGAGACCTACGGACATCACCACAAATACGGAGAAATGGCACTGACTTACTGTATTAATCATATTGAGTCAAATAATCTCGCTAAAATAACTATTTATGGAGAATTTCTTGAGAAACATCCTCCAGTTTATGAGGTTGAGATATTTGAAAACTCCTCCTGGAGCTGTTCACACGGAATCGAAAGGTGGAGATCAGATTGCGGGTGTAATATTGGAGAAAACAGCTCCTGGAACCAAAAATGGAGGGCACCTCTTCGTGAAGCAATGGACTGGCTTCGTGATACCCTCATCCCGCTGTATGAAAAAGAAATATCCCTTTTTGTTAGAGATCCTTGGGAACTTCGTAATAATTATATAAAAGTTATTCATAACAGATCAGAAAAAAACATTAATCGGTTTATCTCTCAATATGCCCTTCGCAAGCTAAACAACAATGAAAAAATTAAATTTTTAAAACTTCTCGAAATACAGCGTCAAACACAACTTATGTACACCAGCTGCGGATGGTTTTTTGATGAGATATCTAGGATTGAACCTAAACAGATAATGTCTTATGCGGCCTGTGCCATACAAACAGCAAAAGAACTTTCAAGCCTGGACTTTGAGCCGGATTTTCTTAAATTCCTCAATAAAGCTCCCAGCAATAATATAGAATTTAAAAATGGAGAATCTGTATATAATAGATTTATTAAACCTTCCATTTCAGATCTTTTAAGAGTGGGAGCACATTATGCTGTTTCATCACTTTTTAAAGAATATCATGAAAAAACAAATTTGTTCTGTTATACAGCTAAAAGCTCAATTTATGATTTAAAAGAGGCTGGGATTCAAAGAATTGCAATTGGAAAAGCAGAGATTTTATCGCATATTACCTTTGACAAAATAAGCATAAGCTTTACAATTCTTCATCTTGGTGATCATAATATTATTGGCGGTGTTCACTGTTTTCTGGACAACACACAGTTTCTCAAGATGAAAGAGGAAATTGATAATGCCTTTATGGTTAGCAATATAACCAGCGTAATTAATCTAATTGAAAAACATTTCGGAAAAAATAATTACTCACTATGGCACATCTTCAAAGATGAACAGAGACAAATCTTGAATCATCTGATTCAATCAACCATTAAAGAACGTGAATCATCATTTAAGCATGCTTTCAAACAATATTATCCAATAATGCAGGTGATGAAAGAAATGTCTATTCCTCTTCCAAAAGCATTTCATGCAACTACCGAATTTACCCTGAATTCAGAAATCTCAGATCTCTTTAATAAAGAAGACATGGACCTGAATAAACTTAAAAATCTTATTGATGAAGTAAAAAGATGGTCAATTGATATTGATAAAAAAACATTTAATTTTATTGCTACAAAAAAAATCAACTCTCTTTTATCTGAATTTCTTGAAAAAACCGACGATATTGATCTATTAAAAAATATTTCTGAAATGATGAAAATATTGAAACCGTTAGATCTTGATCTGCAGCTATGGGAAGCACAAAATATTTATTTTGCAATAATTGAAAAATCTTACTCAAAAATGTCCTGGATGAATAATAAAGGCAACAATGCTGCCAAAGAATGGATTAAACTCTTCAATAATATTGGAACATACCTTCAGATTAAAAGTCCTGAATAACATTTTAAAAAAATTAATCATTTAAACTATAATATTCACCAACATTCAAAAAGTTTGAAAACCTCATTCTGCTTTCTCAAAACTCATCCTGTTTTGTCTCGTTTTGCAAGTAAAATTTATTGTTGTACAAGACAAATCTTATAAATAAATGACAAATTTTTGACTTATTCTAATCGGAGCAAATACACCGTGCATAACACCCTGATTTAACAGAACAATTTTTTCAAGAAATATCTATTTCAATTGGCATTATTCTTGTTTGTAAATATTTAGTAATTGTTAAAAAAGAATTAATAACAATTTATACAGGAGCAGAAATATGGCTAGAAAAATGACTCGACAACTATGTAATAAGGTCTTTAACAAGAACATTTTTTTAAAAAGATATGATGGTAGAAGCGAAATGGCACAAACCACTCTGATAAGCTTTCTAAAAAGTGCCCCCTTGATGATAGAAGAAATAAAAGACGCATGTAGTGAAAAAGACTTTGAATATTTAAGCATCTATGGACATACCTTGATGGATGCTTCAGAAAATGTAAATGCTGAATCGATGAAGGACATCGGATTTGATATTCAAATCGCTGGCAAAGCCGGGAGAATAAAAGAGGTCAAACCATTAATTGAAAAGCTTGAAATAGAATTCGAAAAACTTAAAAATATTTCATCAGAAATAATATAATAACAAATCTAATTCAGGTACTTATTAGATAAAAGCCAAGCTGACTTTCACCTCAGATTTTATCCGCTACTCCACCCTTTTGTTAATTATATCCTAATATAATACAATCAAAGTTATAATAATGACTTATATTCCCACCATTTATTAACATATACTAACATTAGTTTAATTATATAAAAACATACTACCTTGACATAATAGTTATTATTCTATATAATCTTATATTCATCTGACAAACATTATAGGATCATTCACAAATGAAATCTGATTACTTATTCACACCCCGAGATTACAAATCAATTGAACTATTCAAGAACACAACAGAACAGGAATGGAACGATCCAACCTGGCAGCTCAAAAACAGCATCAAAGATGTGGATACACTTGCACGTGTCATCTCACTTAATGAACACCAGAAAAACAGCATAAGAAATACCCTTGTTGAAATGAAAAAACAGGGTAAAGAACCAATGCGAATAACTCCTTACTACTCTACCCTGATGCCTGCCAACCCTTTTTTTCCTGAATATTCAGATAATTCTACACCTGAAAACATAGTGGACCCAATATTCTGGCAAAGCGTACCCACTCCTGCACATCTACTATTTCCACAAGCCGGTGTGGAACAATCAATGGCTGAATCAGAAAGAACCTATGGTGCGTTTTATCAACGCTATCCTAACCGTGGCGCTCTCTTTGTGTGTGAAAACACCAGTTGTGCATCATTTTGTACACATTGTCAAAGAACAAAATCTCTGGATAAAACCAATACAATAACCCCTACTGCAATTGACAAAGGGCTCTACTATCTTTCAAAAAACAGCAACATTAATGAAGTTCTGGTTACAGGTGGAGACGCTTTGCGCACCAGCCGAGAAAGGCTTGAGTATGTAATTTCAGAACTCTGCAAAATACCTCATATCCATTGTATAAGAATTGCAACCCGCGTGCCCGTTGTACTCCCCATGGCAGTAACAGATGAATTCCTCGATAAAATCGATAATATTTTAAATAAGAGTATGAAGGGTGAAATAAAAAATATCTATTTCATGACCCATATCAACCATTACAACGAAATTACTGAAGATCTGGTTGAATGTGTATCAAAAATAAAAAAACATGGTTATTCAATTAGAAACCAGACTGTTTTTTTAAATCATGTAAATGCTGATTTTTATACTTTGGCAGAAACCTTCAGAAGAATGTGGTGGGCCGGAGTAGAACCTTATTATTTATTGCAGTGTCACAAGGAGAAAGGTCTCACACATTTTATCGCACCGGTACATCTCGGTAAATACTTAACCAGACATCTTCACGGATGGATATCAGGAACCTGCAGACCAACCTATTCTGCAAACCTCGAAGGCGGCGGCGGAAAAGTAACTCTTACACCCAGTGGTTTTGATATTTTTGAAGGTATTAAAGAAATAGAAAAAAAATCTTCAAAAACTGCCGTCACAGTACATACCTGGGATGATAAAATAATCAAAGGTTACGAAGCTCTTGGCAGAGCAACCAAAGAAGAATATGTTAAGTCACGTCATATAATGGATAAATTCCTTGGCAGGCCAAGCATCTTTAAACCAGCAGTAATTATAGTAGATGAAAACGACTCCCCATTGCGGACAACCCGAAGAAGACTGCCAAACCTGACTAATGAGATCAAAGCGGATCTGTTAAATTATGACAAGGAAGAAGACGGAATGCCGATAACCAATCCGGCAGAAATAAAAGATAAACTTGATGAGGATTTTAAAAAATCAAGATTTATAGATAAATAATTAGTCTTCTTTTTTCCTGACAATAATAACTCTATCCTTGCCTGAATAATCCTTAATCACACTAACCTTCCTAAACACATTAGAATCAATAAAGAACCCTGAAACAATAGCCGCTTGATCGTAACCAATTTCCAAAAGTACAAAACCACCCGGCTTTAAAAAGCTGCAAAAACATAATATATTATCCCGGTAAAAATCAAGACCATCATCACCGCCATCTAAAGCAAGATACGGTTCATACTCAGAAATTTCAGGTTGTAGACCTTTAATTTCATCCTTAACCACATATGGCGGATTTGAAATTATAATATCAAATATCTCTATCTCTTTAAAAGCAGAAAAACCATCTGCACAAACAGGCAAATTTTTACCTTCAATTCCATTCGAAACAATATTTTTTTTTGCAACGATTAAAGCCTTTATGGAAATATCTACAGAACAAATTAAAGCATTCCTGCATTCTTTAGCCAAAGCAATTGAGATTGCGCCAGAACCCGTACCAATATCTGCAGCAAATATTTTTTGATCTTCCAGGTAATTTTCTTTTATAATTTTCAGAGTGTGCTCAACAATCAATTCTGTTTCAGGCCGGGGAATAAGCACATCAGGGGTAACTTTTAAATTCACAGACCAGAATTCTTTGTGCCCGGTAATATATGCAACAGGCTCCCGTTTAGCTCTTCTCTTTACAATTTCTCTAAAAATTGAAAGCTCATTAGCATTAACCGGACTTTGAAAATCAATGTACAACTTGATTCGATCTTTATTTAAAGCAAAAGCCAGTAATATCTCAGCATCAAGACGTGCTGATTCTATATCCTTTTTTTCAAAATATTTCTGGGTTTCGTTTAAAAGCTGTATGATTGTCCAGTTTTTTTCCATTGCAGGGTTTTAGGCAGGTTTGTTTGATACGGTAAAGTTAACTGTAAAATTTTTATATTTAGCAGAGAATCTCCGTACCTATAATTACAATCTATAGTTTAGTCACCTATCCACTTGACTTAAGTGATTCGGACTGAAAATGTGTAATTAGACTGTCAATTATCTCCTGGAGGTCACCCATAATAATATTTTCAATTTTATAAAGAGTCAGATTAATTCTATGGTCTGAAACCCTTCCCTGAGGAAAATTATATGTCCTTATCCGCTCACTTCTATCACCGCTTCCAACCATACTTTTCCGTTCCTCAGAAATCTCATCATGCTGTTTTTGGATGGCAATATCAAATAATCTTGATTTTAAGACCTTAAGCGCTTTTGCCCTATTCTTATGCTGGGATTTTTCATCCTGATTACTGACAACCAGACCTGTCGGAATATGAGTTATCCGTACTGCTGAATCAGTGGTGTTTACACTCTGACCACCGGGCCCCGAAGATCTAAATATATCAATCTTTATTTCAGCGGGATTAATCTCAATATCAACATCCTCTGCTTCCGGAAGTACTGCAACGGTTACAGCCGAAGTATGTATCCTGCCTTGAGTTTCTGTTTCGGGAACTCTTTGTACCCGGTGAACACCACTTTCAAACCTTAACTGACTGTATGCGCCTGCACCTTTAATAAGAAGGATTATCTCTTTTAAGCCTTTGAGTCCAGTCATGTTCTGCCCCATTATCTCAACCTTCCAGCCTCGATTTTCAGCATATTTTGAATACATTCGAAAAAGGTCATAACCAAAAAGTGCGGCCTCCTCTCCTCCTGTCCCTGCTCGAATCTCAAGAATAACATTCTTGTCATCACGAGGATCTTTTGGCAGCAGCAATATCTGGAGATCAGCTTCAATCTCTACCTTTTCGGATTTAAGAAGCGGGATCTCTTCCTTTGCAAGCTCACTTATCTCATCATCTGACTCATCAGCAAGCAGCTTGTTATCTTCAAGGTCCTTTAATACTACCTTATATCTCTTATACAGCTCAACAATTGATTCAATTTTTGAACGTTCTTTGGTAATAGCCTGATATTTATTCCTATCATCATATACGGCAGGATCAGTAAGCTGGGTCTCAAGATCATTAAATCGAGCCTCAACTTCTTCTAATTTATTTAGCATTGAACTCACAGCTATTCTCCAAAAAACATTTTATGCTCTGATTTAAAAAGCCCGGATATTGCACTGAAATCTGCAGTATCCGGGCAGCTGCCTATAACTGGCAGAGCCTGTTAGTTAATTAACAGAGTACTATTCTGCTTGACTATTATTTATTTTTTGCGTATTTTTTCTGAAACTTCTCAACACGTCCGGCAGCATCAACAATCTTCTGCTGACCCGTGAAAAAACCATGACAGTTCGAACATATTTCTACGTTAATCTCATTTTTAGTTGAACGTGTCTCAAAGGTGTTTCCGCAGGCACACTTAACTACTGATTTTTCATACTTTGGATGTATACCTTCTTTCATTTTACAACTCCTCAATTATTTACTGGTTCATAGAATCTAAAAATTCTTCGTTTGTTTTAGTATTTTTCATCTTCTCACGCAAAAATTCCATTGCATCAACCGTACTGAGCGGCTGCAGAACTTTTCTTAAAAGCCAAACTCTCTTTAGAATATCATCAGGGAGAATCAGTTCCTCTTTACGGGTTCCCGAACGGTTTATATCCATTGCAGGATATACTCTTCTGTCTGAAAGTTTACGGTCAAGGTTAATTTCCATATTTCCAGTTCCCTTGAACTCCTCAAAGATAACTTCATCCATCCTGCTTCCTGTATCAATAAGTGCTGTTGCAATTATTGTCAGACTGCCTCCATCCTCTATATTTCTTGCTGCACCAAAAAATCTTTTCGGTCGATGCAAAGCATTTGAATCAACACCGCCGGATAGAACTTTACCACTTGGTGGAACCACAGTGTTATATGCTCTCGCAAGCCGTGTAATACTGTCAAGTAAAATTACCACATCTTTATTATGCTCAACCAGTCTTTTTGCTTTTTCAATGACCATCTCTGCAACCTGAACATGCCTTGTAGCAGGTTCATCAAAAGTTGAACTAATCACCTCACCTTTAACAGACCTCTGCATATCTGTTACTTCTTCAGGCCGTTCATCAATTAAAAGAACGATTATTTCGATTTCCTTATGATTTTTTGTTATGGCATTTGCAATATTCTGCAGCAACATTGTTTTTCCTGTCCTTGGCGGTGAAACGACAAGTGCGCGCTGACCTTTACCCAGAGGTGTTAATAGGTCAAGGACACGGGTCGAAAGATTGTCCGGAACGGTTTCAAGAAGTATTCTTTCTTCAGCATAAAGCGGTGTTAGATTATCAAACAGAATTTTATCCCGGGTCTTGTCCGGACTCTCAAAATTTACATTTTCAACCTTTAAGAGGGCGAAATATCTTTCAGAATCTTTGGGGGGTCTTATCTGGCCGGAAACAGTGTCACCGGTTTTTAGATTGAAACGTCTTATCTGAGAAGGAGAGACATAAATATCATCCGGGCCGGGTAAGTAATTATAGTCAGGTGCCCGTAAAAAGCCAAAACCATCGGGAAGAATCTCAAGCACGCCTTCACCGTAAATCATCCCGTTTGATTCAATCTCTGACTGAAGAAGTGCAAAAATAAGATCCTGTTTACGCATAGTGCTAGCGCCTTCAATTTTCCGATCTTTAGCAACCTCCATCAGTTCATTGATTTTTTTTGATTTTAACTCTTTTAAGTTCATTAAGTGTCTCCCAAAGGTTTTTTTACAAATTGATTATCATGATTGTATTACACATTTATAAACAGAATTTAATACCGGCTCCTCAATGTTATTAACCACCCATATTTAATCAATTTTGAATTCTAATAATTTATTAGCAGGGGAATAATGTTTTATTAGCTGGACGTTTAGACAGGAGGGTATTTATTATTGACAAATCTTATAGGATTCTGTAATCTCCTTTAAAACTTTTCCTGTTTTAGTTAGCGTTCATTTATGATTATGTTAATTCAGAACAGAAATTAATTTCAGGTTATTCTTTTGAACTGAGTCTTATTGGTGAGTTTAATAGGACATTTTGTTCATTACGGATTTTCTTTATTATTATTAATTTATAATGTTTCTTTAAACATTTGTCAAGTTTTTATTAAGTTAGAGCCAAATTTTATATTTAGCATAATCCTCTTCAATAATTTTTGAACAACGAAAAGTTAAATCAGTTATGAAATCGTACAAAGATGTTATGCATTTGGTCTATAAATAAATTTAGGATTCAGTAAGCTTAAAAAATACATCTCTTACATTAATCTCCAGATCTTCAAAAGATCCGCAATTATCAATTATAAAATCAGCAAATTTCCTTTTTTCTTCTATCGGCATCTGAGAATTTATTCTCTTTTCAGCCTCCTCTACCGTTAAATTATTCCTCTTAATCAATCGACTGATCTGTGTCTCACGGTCTGAATAAACCATTAAAATTTTATCAAAATATTTCTGCATTTCACACTCAATTAATAAAGGGACATCTGCTATTATAAGTGAACCACCTATACTTTTTCTTAATTCTCCAACATCAAATAATAACCTTTTAATAATTAAGGGATGAAGACAGTTATTCAGTTTATCTCTTGCCAATTTATCCGAAAAAATAATACGGCCAAGTTTTTCCCTGTCAATATTTCCATCGGATAATAATATCCCATCACCAAAGGATTGCACAACACTAAACCATCCCTCTTCGCCCGGCATTACTATATCTCTTGCCAGCATATCAGCGTCAATAACCGGAACTTCAAGACCTTTAAAGATAGAACAGACAGAACTCTTACCCGTTGAGATACTGCCTGTAAGACCGGCAAAAATCATTTATCTGTCCTTAAAATAGTTAATACATTTTTAAAATCAGGGGTCAGCGGTACTTTAAAATTCATTGTTTCATTTGTTTCAGGATGTATAAACTCAAGAAAACCAGCATGAAGAAGCGGTCTTTTCAATCCCTTTATTGCATCTAACAAACTTTTATCAGTAATAATTTTCAACTTTTTAGATGTCCCATAATCCAGATCATTAACTATCGGGTGCTCAATTGTTGAAAGGTGCACTCTAACCTGATGCGTCCTCCCGGTTTCAAGGATTACTCTTAAAAAAGAAAAATGGTCAAAAGACTCAAGCACTTCCCAATGAGTAATAGCTTCTCTGCCTCTTCTTGTAATGGTAGACATCTTTTTACGATCAATATTATGTCTGCCGATAGGAAGATTAATAATTCCTTTCGATTCTTTCATCACACCATAAGCAAGAGCACTATATACTCTTTTGACACTATGTTCCTCAAACTGTTTGCTTAAGCCTATATGAGCTTTATCATTTTTCGCAACAACCAAAACCCCTGAAGTTCCCTTGTCAAGTCTGTGCACAATGCCTGGACGCACAGCGCCACCTATCCCGGAAAGATTCTTACAATGGAAAAGAAGCGCATTTACCAGCGTACCGGTGTAGTTTCCCGCAGCAGGATGAACCACCATACCGGCAGTCTTATTGATCACAATAAGACTATCGTCTTCAAAAAGCACATCAAGGGTGATATCTTCCGGAACAACATCAATGGATACAGGGTCGATTTTCTCTACCTCAATCAAATCGCCAGCATAAACATGAAACGATGCTTTCTCATTTTTAGAATTAACCCATACCCTTCCTTCCTTAATAGCCCTCTGTGCCTGAGCACGACTATACATAATTTCTTCAATACTAAGAAAAACATCAAGTCTGATATTAGATCTATTTTCACTAACCTGTAATTTAATTTTATCCACTTTTTTTATCTCATTATTACTATTTAAAAACTCTCACATTTATATAAATACCAACAAAAAATATGCTCAAATCAAAGCACAAATTTTATTGTTTACCTAAGCTGCAGATAAGATCAGGAAGGATATTAATTTCATCATCAAGTAGTGTCCTCATGTCAAAAAGAACCCTGTCTTTTTTTATGCGGGCAATTACAGGTGGATTAAGGCTCCGAAGCATATTTTCAAACCTGTTTACTGAAAAAGGCATAGAATCCAATGAAACAACATAGGTGGGTATATCATGTAAGGGATATGCCCCGCCGCCAACCTGCGAAGAATCCTTACAGACTGATAATTTAAATACAGAACATTGTTTTTCAACTATCTTGACAACATGATCTGCCCTGTTTTTCAGCTCAACTTCAGACATTTTAAGCATTTTGATCACCGGAATATTCGCTGCAGCCTCAGCACCTAAAACATACGCTTTCAAAGTTGCCTCAAGAGCAGCCAGTGTCAATTTGTCAACTCTTAAAGCCCGGTTAAGAGGACTTTTTGCCAGTCTGTTAATATATTTATTTTTACCAACAATAATTCCGGCCTGAGGTCCTCCCAACAACTTATCACCGCTGAATGTAACAATATCAGCACCGCTTAACACTTCATCCTGAACAGTGGGTTCATCTTTTAACCCGAGTTCCTCAGCAGGAATAAAATTGCCGCTTCCCATATCAAAAAGAAGCGGAAGGTTATAATCTTTAGCAAGCTTATTTAAATCATCAAGTTCCACCTCAGAGGTAAATCCAACAACTCTATAATTACTTGTATGAACCTTAAGAATCATTTTGGTTTTTTCAGTTATTGCATTTTTATAATCCTCAATATGTGTCCTGTTTGTTGATCCGACTTCTACAAGTTTTGCACCGCTCTGCTCCATTATTTCAGGGATTCTGAAACTACCGCCAATTTCAATCAGCTCACCCCGGGATATTATTACCTCATACCCCTTTGCAAATGTAGAAAGACAAAGAAGAACAGCAGCTGCATTATTATTAACAACAATTCCTGATTCAGCACCAGTAATATCCTGAAGCAAACTTTTAACATGTGTATATCGCTTACCTCTTTTACCAGTTAAAATATCAAATTCAAGATTTGAATAATATTTTGCTGCCTCTGTTACAGCGTTTACAGCCTCTTCAGAAAGTGGCGCCCTGCCAAGATTAGTATGAACAATAATACCTGTTGCATTAATGACCCTTTTAAGTGAAAGTTCTTTCATTTGATATATTTTTTGAACAATTTCCTCCTTATTTAACATCTTTACTTCATCAAAATTTATTTGATCTGATAAACTCAGTTTTAAAATCTTTTTTCGTCTTTGATCCAGTATCAGCTTAACAGCATTCAAAACCATTACTCTTGGTATTTCTTCAAAAAGTCCTATAACCTCTTGATTCCTCATGATTTCATCAACAGCTGGTATATTTCTTAATAATTTATTTTTGTCAAAAGACACCAGATAATCCTATCTATTATTTATTAATATATTTTCAAGTTTTAATAATTAAATTAAATCATGTTTAAGAAGGAAAAACTTGACTTTCTTTGTGATTTTACATTATTTTATTAAAATATACTAACTATTTTCAAATTAACATTACAGAATTCTAAATGAAGATATTAATAACAGGCGGTGCAGGATTTATTGGTTCACATGTTGCAGAGATATTAGCCGCTGACAACAATGAAATAATAATAATTGATGACCTTTCAACCGGAAAACTAGAAAACATTCCAGCTTCTGCTTTATTTTATGAAAAAAACATTACGGACCCATCAGTAGAGGAAGTATTTGAAAAAATTAAACCTGAAATCATGATACATCTTGCTGCACAGGTTTCTGTTCCATCCTCTGTAAAAAATCCTTTAAAAGATATGGAAATAAACATTAAAGGAACACTTAGGCTGCTTGAGGCAAGTGTTAAACACGGGGTAAAAAAAGTTGTTTTTTCCTCAACCGGAGGAGCGATTTACGGAGAACATGACTATTTCCCGGCTGATGAAAAGCATCCACTTCAGCCCCTTAGTCCTTACGGAATATCAAAGCTTTGTGCTGAAAAATACCTCTACTCCTATTACAAGACCTATGGCCTGCCCTATACTGTTCTGCGATACAGCAATGTTTATGGGCCCAGACAGGATCCGTTTGGTGAGGCAGGGGTTATAGCCATTTTTGTAAAAAATATACTTGATAATGAGCAGCCGGTTATAAATGGAACCGGTGAGCAAACCCGGGATTTTGTGTATGTAAAAGATGTTGCAAGAGCAAATTTACTGGCAGTAAAAAGTGATCTGATCGGAGCAGTAAACATAAGTACAGGAAGAGAAATATCAATAAATGAAACCTTCTCAATACTTAAGAAAGTAACCGGCTCCAGCCTGCCTGTAAAATACGGCCCTGCATTGCCTGGAGAACAGTTAAGAAGCGTCCTTTCATATGAAAAAGCTAAGCAGATTATTTCATGGTCACCCTCTTTTTCTTTAGAAGAAGGCCTTAAAGAAACTGTTGATTTTTTTGCTATTTAAAAGGTTTCAATAACTGACACAACTATTTAAAATCTAAAACTGTAAATTAACATTAAAGTATTCTTAGTTTTATAACGAAATATAACTATGCTATACTATCATTAAATACCAAAAGCATAGAAACATAAAAAATACCAAAAACTATGAAAAAAAAATCCTTATTTCTATTATATATTTTGACCGCATTTACTATATTTTTAACAACAAATAGCTTCGCAGGTAGACCCAACAAAAAATTAAACAAAGAATTGGCTGAAGCACTACAGAGTACAAAACCTAAAAAAGTTAATAAATGTCTGGATAAAGTAATTAAAATAAATTATTTAACAGGCATAATGAAAATAAGACAGCATTCCAAAAGAATGTTACAACTTGAAAGAGGTAAAATAATAAAAGCTAATCTTGTCACAGAAAAAACTATCCGAGAAAATTTGACTCCATGGGTAAATATTAATAAAAAAGCGATTGAATATTTCATAAAGAAAAAGGTTAATCAGAAAGGGAAAGAAAATCCGTTACATCTTTACCATCAATAAAAAACATATTAATTTGTTAAACTATACTCCCAATAAACCGGGTAAAAATTTGTAAACCAATTTTTTTAACCTCGAAGGAGAATCTAAAATGTTTAAAAAAGCCATATTAATTACATTGATATCCGCTTTTATACTACCCCTCACAATAGAAGCTTCATATTTCACAATTCTTCTTAAAAACGGTAATAATATTGATGTCAACAGTTACTGGGATTCAGATTCAAAAATACGGTTTTATACAGATAAAGGCAAAGTTGAAATTCCAAAGATAATTATTAGAAATATTTCAACAGCTGAAGGTTCTTTGGAACCCACTGTTGGATTTTATCCAACAGATGAATACTTTGATCAGCTGGAAAAAACAAAAAATAAAGAAGAACTCCTGACAACTGAGACTGAAGAAATCCTGGCTCCCAGAGACTCAGAAATTAAAAATGACATTAAAGACAGGTTGTCAATAATGGATATCAACATAGATAATCTAAAGAAAAATAAGAATATCTACACAACACAAAAACTAGGATTGCTCGATAAAAAAACTAAATACGATAGCAGAATCGAAGAGTGGAGAAAAGATAGAATTACTGATCCGGACATCACGGGCAAAAAAATATACAACCTGGCAGACAAACTAAATCAGGTTGATGAAAAAATTAAAACAATAGAACATAAAATAATCCAGACTGAGAATTTACTTGATAAACAAAAAAGCATGCAAAAAAGACTAAAAAAACAGCTTGCCGGCATACAATAATAAAAAGCATGCTGTAATGCATAAGATTTATAATTAATTCCCGTCTCATAGATAATAATCAGCTCAAAACCACCCACCAATTTGAAACAATATTAAATGGTTAATATAGCAATTGGGATACTAGTAGAAAGCTGGAATATTCTAAACAGTTCAGCACATTTCATATTATTTGGCCTATTTATTTCCGGGATCATCAAAATATTCATATCTGAAGAATTTGTTAAGAATCACCTGGGAAGCAACAATATCACCTCCGTACTTAAAGCATCTTTGATGGGTATACCTCTGCCCATATGTTCCTGCGGTGTCGTACCCGTATCAATCGGTCTTCGTAAACAGGGTGCAAGTAAAGGCGCTACAACTGCATTCATGATATCAACACCTGAAACAGGAGTTGATTCAATATCCATAACTTATGCACTGCTTGATCCTGTCATGACAGTCATCAGACCCATTGCAGCATTTATTACCGCTTTTACAGCAGGTATTATAGTCAACCTCCTACCCGACAATTCAGCAAACAATGACTCACTTAAAGAAAACAACTGTTCCTGCTCTTCAAAACAGCAAAAGAGCACTACTTGCTGCGAAAGTGAATCTACACTATACAACCGGGCTGTATCAAGTTTTTCATTTGCTTTTAAAGAACTTTTAGCAGATATCGGTTTCCTATTGCTCATCGGATTCATAATAGCCGGAACAATCAGTTATTTTGTTCCAGAGGGATTTATTGAAGATAATCTTGGCGCGGGGCTATTCCCCATGATCATTATGCTTGTGGTTGGCATCCCGGTTTATGTGTGTGCGACAGCATCAACTCCGATTGTTGCCGCACTTGCCATGAAAGGACTATCACCAGGAGCCGCAATTGTTTTTCTTTTGGCTGGCCCTGCTACTAATGCTGCATCTATTACAGTGATTGCAAAACTTCTTGGCAAGAGAGTTGCTATTGTCTACGTTGTAACCATTGCAGTCATATCAATTCTTATCGGCTGTGCCGTTAACAGTATATACGGGATGATGTCCATTAGTATCAGCAGCTGGGTTGCAAGTACTCACAGTATGGGTAACACAATCTTTACGAATACCGCAGCTTTATTTCTCATGTCTCTGATTATCTGGTCCCGTCTTAAAAAAAAGAATCACTAAGCCATCAACTCAATTAAAGTATTTCCACCATCCGGTCAACAGCCTTGCGTGCTTTCTTGCATATTTCATCCGGTACTTTGATGACATGCTGCATTTCTTCGAGAGACCAAAGAACTTTTTCAAGAGTGATTTTCTTCATATCTGAACATTCAGCAGCCTCTGACGCAGGGTAAAACTTTTTACCGGGATTTTCTTTCATGAGTCGGTGCATGATGCCTATTTCTGTAGCAAATATAATCTCATTCACCTCCGATCTGCAGGCATACTGGCATATTCCTTCCGTTGACAAAACATCATCAGCAAGATCAAGAACATCCGATGTGCACTCCGGGTGCGCGAGGACCTTTGCCTTAGGATACAGTTTTTTCTTTTCAATGATATCTTCAGGCAGAATTTTTACATGTGTCGGGCAATAGCCGTTCCACAATTTAAAATCTTTTCCGGATTTTTTGCTTAAATAAGAACCCAGACATTTATCAGGGACAAATATAATATCCTCAATATCTTTTAATTTATCAAGCAACTTTACAGCATTCCCGGATGTACAGCATATATCCGTTTCTGCTTTAACCTCAGCTGTCGTATTGACATAAGCAATTACCGTAGCTCCGGGACTGGATTTTTTAAGTTCTCTAAGCTGATCAGCCGTAATCATATCAGCCATTGGACAACCCGATTGAACATCAGGCAAAAGAACAGTTTTCTCCGGAGAAAGAATATAGGCTGTCTCTGCCATAAAATGAACACCACAAAAAACAATGACCTCGGCATCTGTGGCTGCGGCTTTCCTGCTTAAAGCCAGAGAATCTCCTGAAAAATCAGCAATATCCTGAACTTCCGGCCGTTGATAATTATGAGCAAGAATTATGGCATTTTTTTCTTTTTTTAATTTATTAATTTTCTCAACTATTGTCTTATCATCCATTTCTCATTTATCCTTTCAAAATTAAGCAGGATTTCATATCACCCTGTTTTATAAGATCTCATCCATACTTCCAGACCTGAACCCTTCAAGATCAAAAGTAATATATGTATACCCAATATTTTTAAAAGTAGTAATTATCTCATTTTTAATTTTATCTTCAAGATAAAATTTTAGATCCTGAGGCAAAACCTCTATTCGAGCTGTATCTCCATAATGCCTGACTCTCAACTGAACATCATTTAGATTCCGTAAACAGGCTTCTGCTTTTTCTACTTTAATCAAATCTGTTTCATTGAGCTTAACACCATACGGGAAACGGCTGGCCAGGCAGGCATATGAAGGTCTGTCCCAGGTCAACAATCCAAAACGTTTAGAAAGTTGACGTATTTCATCCTTTTTAAGCCCGGAAATTAATAACGGACTTATGATCTCAAGCTCTTTAAGCGCTTGCATACCGGGCCGATAAGTCCCGACATCATCTGCATTGGTACCGTCAATTACAGCAGAACATTTATTTTCCACAGCAAGAGACCGAAGATGCTGAAAAAGACTTTTTTTACATACATAACATCTATCGAAAGAATTTTTTGTAAATTCATTATTTGATAATGCATTATTTTGTATGGATAAATGTTTCACCTGTAAAGAAGATGCTAGATTTACAGCCTGTTCTATCTCATGCGCCGGATATAGCGGTGATACGGCAGTTACAGCAATAATAGAATCACCCAGCACCTCTTTTGCCGCCTTAAGTAAAAAAGTACTGTCCACGCCTCCGGAATAAGCAACCAGTACGCTTTTAAGCGAGATCAGTGTATGTTTCAATTTATCAAACTTCTGATCTATACTAAGCATAGTCGTGAAATATTCTAAAATTAGCCTTAAGCCGTTATTTTCAGTCCAAGATCGTTTATTACTTTGATATCATCTTCAACTGTTCTGCCCTTAACGGTTAAAAGATCACCGATGATCATCCCATTGGCACCGGCTAAAAAAACAAGATGCTGCGCATCTTTAAAAACCTCAAGCCTGCCGGCACCTAATTTTATATCTTTTTCAGGCATGATAAAACGGGACAGAGAAATTAATTTAACAGCCTCCCAAAGAGATAACACAGGCATTTCTTCAAGCGGCGTTCCTTTAATCGGGACAAGGAAATTCAAAGGCACAGAATTTGGATCACAGGCCTTTATTTCAAAAAGAAGATCGATACGGTCCTTGATCGTTTCACCCAAACCAAAGATGCCTCCGACACATAATTCCAGACCGACTTTTTTTGCATTATAAATTGTTTCAAGACGCTCATCATATGAATGTGTGGTACACATGTTCGGATAGTACTTACGGGAAACCTCAAGATTGTGATGATAACGTTTAAGACCGGCTTCTTTTAGCTCTAAAAAACTATTTTCAGTTAACAGCCCCAGAGATGCACAGGGTATTTGATTAAGCTCCTTATCCTTAAAAGCAGCAATTGATTCTTTTATTGCAGCAATGTCCTTATGATTCATTTCTTTACCTGCAGTTACAATACTGAACCGCTTACTGTATACATCTTCCTTAGCTGCAGCTTTTAATATCTCATCCGTTGACATTAAAGGATATGCCTTTAAGTCAGTATGATGATGCGCTGATTGTGCACAGAAACTGCAGTCCTCGCTGCAATGACCGCTTCTGGCATTTACGATCGAACAGGTAGAAACCGTATTACCTTTAAAATGCTGCCGAATTTCAGTTGCCGCATAAAGCAGCTGATGCATCGCATCTTTTTCAAGCGATAATATTTTTTCAGCAGCTGCGGCATCACAGAGTTCATTGTTTTTAACACCTTTTGCAAGCTGGCTTATCCATTTAAGATCATTCATTTTTTTAAAACCTCATCAATGACACCACCGCCAAGTACAATTTCATCATCATAGAAAACAACTGCCTGCCCTTTGGTGATAGCCATTTGCGGATTATTAAAAATTAATTTAGAGCGCCCATTTTCAACAGGGTAAAGTATGGCCTCCTGCGGCGGGTGGTTTTGTCTTATTTTTGCCTTTACCCTTAATTCTTTATCCGGAATATCTATAGACACAAAATTGAGATCCTTTGCAACAAGCGTCTCTGCATAAAGCATCTCTTTTGGGCCAGCAACAATAGAATTGTCCTGAGGATTGATATCAACAACATATAAAGGGTCGGCAGCTGCAATACCAATCCCCTTTCTCTGACCAATGGTATAATGAATAATCCCTTGATGCACTCCCAGTTTTTTTCCGGAAGGATCTACAATATTACCTGGCATCTTTTTATCCTCATCAAAAAGGCCTGAATAACTGCCGCCTTGAATAAAATCCTGGCTTTCCGGCTGCATACTCACCGGCAGATCAAGCTCTTTTGCCTTCTGTCTGACTTCCACCTTTGAAAAAGAACCCAGCGGAAATATGAGACCCTTAAGCTGATCAGCCTTTAGACCATAAAGAAAATACGATTGATCTTTCGGTAGGTATACAGCCGTTTTCAACTGAAACCTACCTAATACCTCGTTATATTCAGTTCTGATATAATGACCGGTTGCAAAAGAATCAAAATTTATTCCTGAATCTTTTGCTTTATCAATCATTAATCCAAATTTAAGTTTTGGATTACACCGGGTACAGGGATTGGGAGTCCTTCCGCAGGAATACTCATTTCTAAAATAGTCCAGGACATTAATTTTATATTCATTTTTAAGGTCTATTACATGATGTTCGATACCCAAATGATCAGACACACTTTTAGTATTTTTAATATCATCTTCTTCACCGGGACCATAACATGCATGCTCTCTGCCCTTCCCTGTTATCGGTTCCCCGCCGTATACAGCCATGGTCAGGCCGATCACATGATACCCTTCATTCAGGAGTAAGGTCGCAGCGAGTGATGAGTCAACTCCTCCGCTCATTCCAACAGCAACAGTTATATTTTTTTTAGACATTTTATGCATTCATTTGTTTTATTATATATTTACAACTCAGGTAGATAAAAACACCTTTAGTAAAAGATCATTTTAAAGCATCCTCAGAAAAGTAACTACTGAATGTGAAACCAGAGTGTCCCTGTCCGGAGGGTTTCGCGGAAGCCCCGCCTTGTAAGGTCAGAGCGATACAAACCAGGATATCAATTTTAATTACCGGGATGCTCCGCCTTGCCCCGGAAACGGGATCTTCGTTAGGCGGGACGCATCACTTAATCTATGCCGTTATCCTGCCCGCATATCGGACACCCCTGATCTTTATGCTGCGGAAGTGTCATGAACTCCATTTTACCACCATCCCAGACCAGTAGCGTTCCAAGCAGATTTGTACCCACCCCGCTTAAATACTTTAACGCTTCTAAAGCCTGTAATGATCCGATCACACCAGCAGTTGCACCAACAATTGGGAAAACATCCGACGGTGGTGATCCTGGATTTATACACCATAAGCATGGTGTCTCAGGAGTTTTGATCATTGTCATTTGTCCACGCATTCCATATACACCGGCATGTATCATGGGTATGCTTCTTTTTACTGCATATAGATTTATGTAATGACGGGTGTCAAAATTATCAAGGCAATCAATGATCAGATCAACATCACCAATTATCCTGCCGACATTTTTCTCAGTGATTTTATCCGTAATCGCCGTTACCTGAATATCAGGGTTTAAACGTTCCAGCGTGTGCTTTGCTGATATTGCCTTATTCAAACCTATACTTGTATCATCATGCAGTATCTGCCGGTTCAGATTTGAAAGCTCAGGTTCACCGCAATCACAAATCCTAATATTTCTAACACCTGCTACTGCAATATATATAGAAACAGGACTCCCAAGGCCTCCAGCACCCGCAATAAAGACTTTCGCATCTTTAAGTTTTTGCTGAGCCTGTTCACCCCAGCCATCAAAGATCATTTGACGGTGATAACGCTCTTTTTCTGAAGCTGTCAGTTCCTTCACACATTCCTCCAGTAATGAATACTAGAACAAATTAAAAATAATATTTATAGATTACCGCATACTGGGCAGTCAGGATCTTTCTTAATTAAAACTTTTTGAAAATCCATGGTATCACCATCCCAGATCAATAGCTGATTTTTCAGATTCTCTCCGATCCCCACTATCCATTTTAAGGCCTCGGCAGATTCAATTGAACCGATTATACCAGGAGTCACCCCAACGACCGGAAACACCTTTTTGGGGACGACAGCTGGAAAAACACATCTTAAGCAGGGAGTTTCAGGAGAGTGAATAAATGTCACCTGCCCCGACAGGCCATGAATACCCGCATGTATAAAAGGAAGCAATTTTTTAACTGCAAATTCATTTAAAATATGGCGTGCTTCAAAATTATCCAGACAATCAACAATTATATCTGCGTTACCTACAATACCTTCTACAGTATCTTGAGTAATCATATCAGTTATCGGCACTACCCGTACATTTGGATTTAACAGCTTTATAGATGCTTCTGCAGAAATTGCCTTGTTTATTCCGATATCGGATTCAGTATGAAGTATCTGCCGGTTAAGATTTGAAAGTTCAGGTTCACCAAAGTCACAGATCCTTAAAGTCCCAACACCGGCCGCTGCTAAATATACTGCAACAGGCGAACCCAGCCCGCCGGCACCCGCAATAAACACAGTTGATTTTTTTAGCCTTTGCTGTCCCGCTTCTCCCCAGTCAGTGATGATCATCTGACGGGAATAACGTTCTTTTTCTGAAGAATTAAGATCCAAGCTTCATTCCATTAAAAATTTATGACCAATGCCTTGAATGGACATACGGATATACACAATTCACAGGCGATACATTTCTCTTTAGTAAAAGTAACTTCCATTGTCTCTCTGTTAACAGACATGGCTTCAGTGGGACAAGCCGGTATACAGGCAGTACAATGCGTACACTTATTTTCATGCCATTTAATATCATGGGCAAGTGACTCAACATTAATCCCCTGTTTCTTAAGATAATCTATCCCCTCATCAAGTGATTTCTTATTCCCTGAAAGCGAAATCACCAGTCGGCCCTCTTCATCCGGTGTGATGACACCTCTCATTATATTAAACATTAAGTCATAATCTTTTACCAGATGATAAGTTATCGGCTGACTCACCAGTGACGGCGGAAAAGTCAGAACAATTCGTTTTTTTAACATGATTATCTCCTATTTTTACGCCTTATGCTTTATCGGCTTTTCATTTAATAATTTAACACTCACATCAGAGCCCACAGATGGTATGGGTGAAACAGCTTCTGTTAGATAAAAGGTTTTGTTGATAATTCTTTCTTTTAAGAGCTGCGCTATTTTCCGGGCTTTACTGTAGCTTGACATGGCACCGGTTTGAACTTTTTTACCCTGAACAGTTATGGTGCCACTTTTCAATTCTGCGTATGTCACTTCGCACAGACTCCCCGGTTTAAGCTGAGGATAAGCGACACTATAGTCAACTACCTGCGCAACAATATCTTCATCCTTAACTGCAGTATGTTTTAAGATATCCTCATCTAAAATTGGAATTGGAACACCAATCCCAACTGTAAGAGACACACCATAACCTGTAAAGCTGGCGCCGCGAAGCCAATCTGAGCTCATCTTTTTTAAATCACCCATAACAGCAAGAGTTCCAGATGGTACCTGGGGCACATCATTATCACCGCGTCTTACGTTTGGATTATGCTGCGTGCCCTGCCAGACAACATATCCTTCACCTCCGCCCAGAAAAATCCGGGTTCCAATACCGATGGTTCTATAACACGGATCATTCATTAAAGGTGAAAGTTGGCCTGCACAGGAGTAATTTGCATTTGCAAGTCTCGGCCTTAACGTTCCCATATAGGTGTATATCACTTTATCAGAAAGGTTAACCGCGACATTATAATTCTGATAACAGTTCCTGGGATTAAAAAGAACCGCTTCATTCATGTCTTTTAACTTAATTCCGGTCTCAAGAACCTTCCGTGGATAACAATCCGTACCATAACCGGTACTTTTCAGCTCTACGCTTTTTCCTGCAACCAGATCTTCAATCACATGCGCGCCACCGTATTTGAAGGCACCGGGAAATACCGAATTTTTCGGGTCACCATCCTGACAGGCTGTTGCACCCATCAAAACATCCACGGCAGCAAGTCCGGTATAGGCAGGAACATTATTCAGGGTGCATGTTCCGCCGCCTATTTTCATACGGGGCTTTGTATGACCAAAATTAAAATACGCAGAGGATGAACACATCGGACCAAATGTTCCTGTGGTCACAACATCGACTTCTTTTGCCGCTGCCTTAACGCCTTTTTCTGCAACGATATCAATTATTTCCTCAGCAGTAACGACTACCGCTTTTCCATTCTTAATTTTTTCATTTATCTCTTTAATTGTCTTAGCCATATCTCCTCCAAATACAAAGTCTATCAGTTATAAACGATAACATGTTCTAATTATCAGTTAATATATAAATTTTAAAGCCGGATTGGGCGTTAAACTCATTCACATTACTTCTGGAAAAGCCATGTTGTTAAATATCTTTCTCCGGTATCCGGAAGAATAACAACGATCAGCTTACCTTTGTTCTCCTCACGTTTAGCAACTTCAACAGCAGCATGAACAGCAGCACCTGAAGAAATACCTGCCAGAATCCCTTCATCTTTTGCAAGCAGCTTAGCAGCAACACCTGCATCTGCGCTGCTTACCTTTATAACTTCATCAATAATATCTTTATTTAAAACATTCGGGATAAAACCAGCACCAATCCCCTGTATTTTATGAGGCCCGGGTTCTCCGCCTGAAATTACAGGTGATTCTTCAGGTTCTACCGCAATAGTACAAAAAGAGCTTTTTCTTGCCTTTATAACTTCACTGATACCCGTTATGGTTCCGCCGGTCCCCACTCCTGATACCAGAATATCAATCTCACCGGTAGTATCTTCCCATATCTCTTCAGCAGTTGTCCTGCGGTGAATTTCTGGATTTTCAGGATTATTAAACTGCTGCGGCATAAAGTAATCGGCATTTTGAGATGCAAGTTCCTCAGCCTTTTTTACCGCACCGGACATTCCTTCAGCACCCGGAGTTAAAATAATTTCTGCACCGAAAAGTGAAAGAAGCTGTCTGCGCTCTATACTCATGGTATCAGGCATTGTTAAAATAAGCCTGTATCCTTTTGAAGCACAAACAAAAGCCAAACCGATTCCGGTATTTCCACTGGTGGGTTCAATGATAGTTGTTTCAGGTTTGATTTTTCCCTGTTTTTCTGCCGCTTCTATCATAGCCAACCCAATCCGGTCTTTTACACTTGAACATGGATTAAAAGACTCAAGTTTCAGAGCAATTTCAGCATGGCAATCACTGTTCATCTTATTGAGATAAACCAGCGGAGTCTTTCCAATGAGTTCTGTTATGTTTTTAGCTATTTTTCGGATTGGCATTTTTCTAGCTCCTCAAACATTTTATATAGAATAATTCGACAAATTCTTATTTAAACTGTTTTTCTCCAGAAGGCTTTGAAGCGTTGCTTCTTCAAGAACAACATCTACTGCCTCTTTCATTTTAAGCCAGACATCCCGAGTTCCGCAGAATGGAACCTTATCACACAACTCAATATTTGAAAGACATTCAACAGGTTGAAATTCACCGTCTACAGCTTCAACAATATCTTTAACAGTAATACGTGATGGAGATCGTGAAAGAATATATCCGCCGCCTTTACCCCTTATATTTTTAATGATCCCTGCACGTCTCATCGCAGACAGTATATGATCTAGATATTTAGGTGACAAAGACTGCCTGGCTGAAATATCTTTTAACATAGTTTTGCCATTTTCAGAATTTTGAGCAATATCAATAATTGCTCGCGTTCCATATCTGCTTTTAGTTGACAATTTCATTATTAAACACCTCAATCTATTAATCTAGTGAAATTATAGATCATCAAATCATTTTGTCAATATTTAATATTAATTTTTATATAAGTTTTATTCTAGTAAAAGAAGGAAAAGACGGGAAAGTGAAAAATAAACTGAAATTTAAGACTATTCTAACTAAGAGACTGTCCAACAATAAACTTCTACTGCGAACGACTGCACATTCCGCTGACCACGTTGAAAAAACCAAAAACATCCTCAGCGCATCTACAGCTATGCTTCCGGTGTTTTCGTCCTTTTCGCCTTGCCTTCGAAATGTTCGCTCAATCTCCCGACAAAGCCATTCTCGGACAGGCTCCTGGCAATAAAAAATGGATCAAAATCCTTCCATACCGGTTCAAGATCCCGGCTGATTAACATCTCCGCAATCTCAACAGGCGGTCTTTTATCCGCCACCTCAAATTGTTCAAGCGAAGATTCGGCTTTAAGATATCCTCCCGGGTTCGTTCTTGAACCTGCACTCATCCTTGTAATCCCTATCCCTGCCATTCCATTCCTAAATTCAGGATTTTCCCGGGTAGAAAGTACCAAGTCAGCATCAGGCAGAACCATTCGCAGAGCAAAAACAAGCTGTGCAAGATCCCTGTCACTAACATCTACTGCAGGCTGAAAACCGCCCTGAGCGTTCCTTAGTCTTGGAAATGAAACAGAAAGCTGTGTTTTCCAGTATTTTTTCATTAACCAGGCAGCATGCATAGCCACACAGGTCATATCCACTCTGAAATCAGTTAGTCCAATAAGTGCGCCGACACCAATCTCTCTAAAACCAGCCTCACCTGCCCTCTCCGGGGTTTTAAGCCTGTAATTATAGTCAGCCTTCGGCCCTTTATGAAGCTGGCTGTACAACTCACGGTCGTATGTCTCCTGATATACCGCTATACCGGTTACACCGCTTTTTACAAGCAGCCTGTATTCCTCAGTGTCAACCGGGTAGACTTCAATTGACACTGCAGCAAACTTTTTTGAAAGTTCTTCAGCAATTTCAGCAATAAATTCTACCGGGACCTTATCTTTTGCTTCACCGGAAACAAGCAGAATGTGACGAAAACCAAGATTATACAGAACCTCCGCTTCCATTAAAACCTCATCCCTGCTTAAGGTAACTCTCTCAATTTTGTTAGCAATATTAAATCCGCAGTATTTGCAGGCATTCACACACTCATTTGAAATATAAACAGGTGCATAAAGCTTTACCGTCTTGCCAAACCTTAACAGGGTAATCTTTTTTGACAGGGCAGCCATGGTCTCAATATAGGATTTAGCTGCAGACGAGATCAAAACAGGAAAATCATTTACGCTGAAACGGTTCTTTTTTAAAACGCGTTCCACATCAGATTCATCTGTAGCATAAATTGAGTGTTTCAACTGGTCAAGATCATATTTATTAATTTCATCTACAAAAGACATATCTAATCCAGAAATCCGGTTAAAGGACTTGAAGCAGAAGCTTTTGTTTTTTCATCCACAGGACCTGATAATAGGGCTGTTTCAGCAGCCTCAACTGCAAGCTTAAAAGCCTTTGCCATCAATACTGAGTCCTTTGCAGCAGCAATAGCTGTATTTGCAAGCACTGCATCAGCGCCGATCTCAATTGCTTTAGCTGCATGCGAAGGCATACCCAGTCCTGCGTCAACCACAACCGGCACATTTGACTGTTCAATAATAATATTTAAAAACTCCTCTGTTCGAATACCGCGTGCAGAACCGATCGGTGCGGCAAGAGGCATTACAGCAGCGCAACCAACATCTTCGAGTCTTTTACAGAGAACCGGGTCTGCATGGACATAAGGAAGAACTATAAAACCCTCCTTTACCAGCTTCTCAGCAGCTATTAATGTTTCATAAGGATCAGGAAGAAGATATACCGGGTCAGGCGTGACCTCAAGTTTCAGCCAGTTAAGACCGGACGCGGAACGGGCAAGCATAGCAAGACGAACAGCTTCATCCGCGTCTTTTGCACCCGATGTATTTGGCACAACCAGATATTTATCAAAATCAATGGCATCCATGGTCGGGTCCGGGCCTTCAAGATCTACCCGTCGAAGCGCAACTGTAACAACCTCAGTCCCTGACGCTTCAAGAGAGTCTGCCAGAGAATCCGGAGATGAATACTTTCCAGTACCGACAAACAGTCTTGAATTAAATTTTCTTCCAGCAATCACAAGTGGTTTCACATTAACCTCCTCCAACAAATGAAACAATTTCTATACTATCGTCCTGTTTTACCGCAGCATTACCAAAATCCGACTGCATAATAATTTTCCTATTTATCTCAACCGCGACCCGCTCCGGTCTCTTAATACCCAGTTCTGCTAACAGGTCACTAATAGTTTTGATTTCCTTTTCAAACTCTCTTACTTCACCATTGATCTTCAATCTCATTTCTCTTCCCCCAGCAGAATCCGAAGTATCAAATGTGCCTGCATGGAAGCTGCGATCCCGACCCTTGTTGCAAACAGACCCATCCCCGATTCCGAATCACTCTCCAAATCACCGATCATGTACAGTTTATCTGATAATTTCTTAAGTTCGATCTTACTTGAAGTTTCAGTTCCGGCAATTCCTGAAACCGCGACCACAAAAACTTCAGGCAGATATTTTCTTAATGAGGATACCAGCATGGCCTTCTGGTCTGCCCGGTCAAAACACTCAGCCACTACTTCACAGCCTTGAAATATCTCCACGCAGTTAGATTCAGTAACTTTTTCATTTACTGTAACGATCGAAGTAAAAGGATTAAACCCTTTAATGTTCTGACAAAGCGCTTTAACCTTTACCATACCCAGCTGCAATATTGAAAACCGCTGCCGGTTCAAATTAGACGGTTCAATCAAATCAAAATCAGCAATAACAAGCTTACCCACTCCTGCTCTGGCCAGATTCTCAGCTACTACAGAACCCAGACCGCCTGCACCTGCAATACCGACACAGGCTTTTTTGAGTATATTTGTCTTTTCAAAAGGCTGACGGGACAAAAATTCTTTTGTATACTCATCTTTGGATATTTTATTTATATCAGTCATGTAACATTCTTTTGCGGATTATTAAAAAATAAAGTAATTCCGGCTACTGAGAAATCATTTTTAATATTTTTTTTTAAGTCCTCAATCCTGTCCCGTGTTAAACCGCCTAAAAGTACCACCCGTTCACCAAACTCACGATTTAAGCTTATGATACGATCTCTTGGAAAAAACTCCCTGCAATCACCTTCTTTAGAAAAAGGTTTAAACACCGGAGACACGTAAACATAATCAACTCCTTTTTCAAGCAAATCTTTTGCCGTATCCGCATCATGTGCTGATGCTGTAACTATTGCACATGACGGCTTTTTCTCTGGTATAAGATCAATTTCAGTGCTTTTATAATGAATCCCGTAAACAAGTCCCGGCTGATCAGACAAATTCTTGTTATATAGAACAGGGATAATATCTGTTTTATTTATTTCTTCAACCAGTTCTCTGATCTCTGTGCTGTTTGTCATGCCGCGCAAATAAAGATAATCTACCCCGAATTTTATAAGATACGGCAAAGAATTAACAACACTATCTGCGCTTAACTTCTCCGGTATAATTGCAAAGGTTTTCATTAGCGACTGTATTTACAGTTGTTTTTATAACAATTTTAAATTATATATTAAATAATTGAATCAGGAAAGCACAATATTAACACAGGACTATATACTTTTCAGGTAAGTTATTATATTATTCTCATTTAACATCAAATAAATAAGGTAGGAAACAGTGAGCACTGAAGAAAACTGCTGCCACGGCGAATATCGAGTTGAAATAGACGGCAAATTCTACTGCATGGCCCCGCCAAATCATAAATGCGGAAAGGCAGTAAAGGATGTGGGAAAATTTACAGAAGGTAAAAAGAAGATTCTCTACTGTAAAAATAATCAATATCCGTGCACCAAATGCAAAAATAAAACAGTCGGGTAGTTCTCACTATTACACTCAATTTAAAACTAAAATGGCTAGACTGTAAAGACAACTCAAATTAAAACCTGATATCAGGTAATCAAAATAATTCTTTAAATTAGTAATTAATAAAGAATTACATTCCAGAATTATATATTTACTATTCTGAAATTTATAAATAATTTCTAAATAGTAAAATCAAGATAATATAACCATCCATAAAATAAGAACCACATGAATAAACAGAAAGATGCACTAGCAAACCCATACATTGAATTATATATTGCTTTTTTACTTTTTATTTTCTTATCTGTTTATATTTTTACCCAGCTTAACAACACCCCTATATTCAACGGTGACGAATTCATTACCTGGTCTAAGGCTGAGTTTTTCAGCCTGTCTTTCTTCACCTCAAAAAGACCTTTTACGACCAATCTATTCTATAAATTATGTAATTCTAATCCGCAATATGCAGTAATCGCTCAGCAATTGCTACATGTTTTAAGCTGGACCACACTAGGCTATGCAATTTCACATTCATTAAAAAATAGATGCCTATCAATAATCCTTTTAATCTTTTGTTCAATAAGTGCCCTATGGTGGAATATTTTAGGTTGGACGTTTATAATGAGGTCTGAATCGTTCACTTTTTCACTATTTTTAATGTGGTTTAGTCTTTTAATTCTCAATTTTAAATTTAAGAATTATTTTTTATTTATAGCTCTCTCAACAGTAACACTGTTTTTTTCATTTACACGTGACAGTGTTCCGTACTTTTTGCTATTTTTCATCATTGCAATTTCTGTAATGATGTATGTTTTAAACACCAAAACCTGGCATTACTATAAAAAGTCGATTATTGCTTATCTTGCTGTCATAGTTATTATTTTTACCTTACAAAATCTTTCTGCAAAAAATGCTCGTCCATATCCACGGCATACCTTCAACATCACAAATATATTTTTTCAGAGAATCCTAACAGACCCTTTTAAGAATGATTGGTTTCAAAAAAGAGGCATGCCTCAAATACCAAATAGTTCTAAATGGGAAAACAATTGGGCGTCAGGCAATGATTGGATATTTTTCAAAGATGACTGTTATAAACCATTCCTGAGATGGATACAAAATAAATCAGTTGGCCTTTACAGTTTATATCTGGTAAAACACCCAACTTACTTTTTCAAAAGTGCGTTTGACAACAAGAATAAAATTTTATCCTATAACCTATTTTCATATACTGGCTGGCTGCCTAGTAAAAACAACATTGTAAAAATTGTCTCGCACTTATGGTACCCTATGGATACTACACTGCTTATGTTTGTAATAATTATTGTTAATTTAATTCTATTTAAACATTATAAAAATAAAATTAGAGCGATTTACATTATTCCGATGCTTTTATTATTTTTAACCTTAGGCTTACAAGCAGGAAATAGTGAATCATTTAATTTTATTTTTTTAATTATAAGTTCTTTTATCTGTGCATGGACATATAAAAGAAAAGGATCAGTCCTTTATTTAATGCCCTTAACATTAATACTTTCATCACTTTTTAACGGTTTATTTGTTTACCATGCAGATGCCATGGAAGTCTGGCGCCATAGTTTAATGACCGTATTTGGCCTTGCACTGGCATACATATTTGCACTTGCCCACATAATTGATCTAATTTTTACTGAAATCAAATTTAGCGACTGGATCATTAAAAATAAAAATGCTGCCGCGGAAAATATCACATTGAAATTGACGGGGAATTCTACTACATGATCCCGCCAAATTATGAATGCGGAAGGTCAGTAAATGTTATGGAAAAATTTACAGAAGGTGGAGCAAAGGCCGAAAGGGTCAAGGTCCACGAAGTGGACGGTTTCCTGCCCCAATAGCAAAAACAAAAAAGACTGACAGAATTGCTTATCGATTGAATCAATGATCAAATTATCGACACACATGGTCTCGAGTTAGTTAAATGTGATGCTCACCGCCTACAAGGCGGGCATCCCGGTAGTTAAGATTGATTTCTTGGTTTGTATCGCTCAACCTCGCCCACATGGTTGGGCTTCCGCAAAACACTCCGGCCAAATTAAAGATTTGACCCCGGCCCCTGTTTGAAACTGATTACTCTGGTCATACCCCAGCCAACTTCCTCTCCCTGTAAAGAGCCTGTACAACTGCTTCGACAAAACATTCCAGCATAAAATGTTTTCCGGAATAATACTGGCTTTGATAAGGGTGAATGACCCGTGCCCGGCGATCAGCCTTTCTTGGTATTGGGATGAGTGCCAGAGGCGAAGGAAAAGAGATCCAGGATGAGAGTTTGTTTTTAAATACGGTCTCCTGCCAAATGGCTGCTTCCGGAGATTCAACAATTACTTTATATTCACAGGTAAATCCAAGGGGCAAAGGCAGTACCACACCGAACAAACCCCAGCTTAAACTCGCCATAAACGATGATACAATGCTGGTGTTCTTGTAGGACAGGGTAATGATGGAGAGATTTAAAGGAAGTGCGTCATTTTTGTGAGTAAACACATCAGGATAAAGGCTGCAGGCTTTTTCCTGAAGGTCAATTACAAGATTTTTCATATGACCCGAATCTTTTATCTTTTCATACCAGTAATCACTGTCTGTGTAACCTGATATAAATAATTCATCCTGCTGTAGCGGTGTAACGGCTGCGATTCTGAAACGCTTTTCATGGTTTTTCCAGTCTTTCTCTCCGAAAATAAGCGTGGTGCTAAAATTTTTTGAAGCACATGAGGTGATTAAAAAAACTGAAAGGATTATAAATATCCATAAGACTGTTTTTCCAAGCAAAGTATTTTCCTCCTTTTAAAACATGATGGTAAAAGAGATGTTGGTAATCACACCCTCGCTGCGATCTTTCGCACAGAACTCAATTTGATTGCGAAGTTGTCCCTTGATTTTCAAAAACGGTATATAAATGCTTATTTCCGGACCGATTGCAAAAACCCGGTCATGTACACCGGCTGACCAGCTTACGTCATGTCCGCTGTCATCAGTTATTTGCCAGTGTGCATATCCGGTAAGCCCAAGATCCCAGAGTCTTCCAATGCTTTTGCCAATTGACCATTCAAAAGCAAGATCCTGGCCCGGCCGCACACTTTCCCGATTTTTTTTGCTGTGATACTCATAGCGAATCATTGTGGACAGAGTCCATGTTTTATTACTGTCCAGAAAAAAAGTTTCCCCATAGCTTGTCATTAACGTCCAGAAGCCCTTCCCGATTGAGGCAGGTTTGTGTCTGCTGTATTTTCCGGTAGGAGTGTATATGGCAAGACTGAAAAGCGTGTCGTGATACTTTCTATGCCAGGCAAGACCTAGAAACTCAAAGCAGATGTCACCATAACTCCAGCCTCTGTCGTTTACTCCTGTTTTTTTAACCCGGAAATCAACATAGGCAAAGGGTACCAAAAGAGTGATATAATAATTTGCACCGAAAATCTTTTTTTTTGTTACCCAGATCGGACGGTGCACCATGATGTAATCCTGGATATCAGGACGCAAATGAACCTGATTACTATTGTCATCTTTAATGGTGCGGGTATTATAAAAAACATTATAGATCTTATAATAAAATCCCGGAGGAGGTGCTGTTCCAAGTCTTAATCCTTCTACACCGCAAACAAAGTGTCCAGTTTCACCGCCTAAGGCATTCCCGGCTGTCCAAATATGGATACTAAAGAACAGTATGATAATGAGTAATTTTTTCATGTATAAATAAGAAGCCTTTCATGCAGCATTCACATATTTATATAAGTTCAGGAATAATTGTCTGCTGTTTATTTTATATATTCATGAAATACCGCCAGGCAGGGACCAACAACAATTCATGGTCTGTCTGAAATTATGAGACAAGAATGCCATTTTTTAGTCTGTTTTTAAATTACAGTACCAAAAAAACATTATTCGCAAATGGTTCACCATGAAAACAAATTCTAATAGAATCATCTCGGGATCTAAAACCCTAATATCATCCCCTCAACATCCCCCTCAGAATTATTCTGATGTTGCTAAATTTGATATTTTTTGATTGTTTCTCGCTTTCAGGCAGGTAAATCTATTTGATAGTAACAAACTTTCTAGCGGATAAATATTAATGACCTCAGTCAGTTATTTAATTATAATAGTGTATTCGGGCTTAAAAATCAACATAAAAATTATTCTGTAATGGCAAACAATAGCAACATACCTGGATTATCTGTATTTGGATTAACTTAATATATATTATTTTCCAAACAAATAATTGTAACGGGGTCATTTTTAGAAGATACTCCTTTGTAATGTCTAGGTTCAAATATTCATCTTGACATATGTAGGGTCCAACCTAATTCTTTATCAAACTAAAGATACGAACCCAACTCTTTAAAAAAGCGGAAAACAGTGAGTTCTGAAGAAAATACTGCCACGGCAAATTCTACTGCATGGCCCCGCCAAATTATAAATGCGGGAGGTCAGTAAAGAATGTGGGGAAATTTACAGAAGGTGGAGCAAACAAGCGGGCTCAGAGAGCCCGGCTTGAGCTTTGCGGCAAAAGCCGAAAGGGTCAAGGTTCACGAAGTAGACGGTTTCCTTTTGTCCCCTTCCGCAAAGCGCAAGGGGGCAAACAATGAAAATCCTGTACTGCAAAAATCATCAATATCCCTGCACCAAATGCAAAGATAAAAAAACTGAATGAATAAATTGTCGATTGAATCAATAATCAAATTATCAACACGCATGATCTCGAGTTAGTTAAATCTGATGCTCTCCGCCTACAAGGCGGGGCATCCCGGTAGTTAAGATTGATTTCTTGGTTTGTATCGCAAAGACCCCGCCCACAGGGATGGGATTCCGCAAAACATTCCAGCCATGTTAAAGATTTGACCCCTTGCCTTAAGCAATCCCGGAAAGCTCTGTAAACTTATCCCCATCACCCCGTCAGGCAATCACCGATACCAAACCCTGCCGATTGAATAAATCTATCATTATATTATCGGCCAAAAAATGTAAGAAACTTTTGCCCATGTGATCCTCAGTCCGCTGTGGTGGTAGCCACAGCGGTCTTTTACAGCATAAACATTAATTTTTAACATTGTGTACTAAATAATAACGATCCCGTTCAAGTGCGTTCATTATGACTGCACCCATACAAGGTCTGACCAGAAATTTTTTCTCAGGTGTTTCAAACATACCACACAGTTCCACACAACATGAACTGATATGTGTCGAATCCGAGACAGAATACGGGGCGCTGTCATATTCTGTATGTGCGCGGTATTTGGGGTTTACAAAATTTGCATGCACTGCCCGCCATTCAAGCAGATAAGAACAAAACGGCTCAGGTTCCGTACCTTGCATTTTGGCAATACCCTTGACAAGTCTTTCCCTGCTTTCCTCGGGAAAATCTCCAAACCCGACAGGTTCCCGGCGTTGATACGTCGAGTCTTTTACAAGAACCTCCTTTTCCTGCAGTGACGGCTGGACGGGCGGTAAAAAATCAACGGGTTCAAAAATAGTCTCAAGTAAAGATTCCCATTCTTCTCCCAGTCTAAAGGAAGATACAACCAGGTTTTTTCCGGCATGGTTTGACGCCGCATACCAGGTATCCGCATCCCACTGATCATTCAGGGCCCAAATAGAAGGCTCAACAAAACCACACTCACAATTAAAAACTTCACAAGCCATTTTTTGAGCCCCGATCATGGGAATTGCATTTTTGTTCATTTGGTTATGTAATTTTTCGAACTTTTCCTTTTCAAACCAATAACAGTATCTGTGTTTATTCTTTTGGTTACTCATATTTTTCTGTATTCCTCTCCATAATGCTTTAGTAAATTTATAAACTCACGGCCTATGGCCGTGCGACCCGAAATGCTTTTAGCGTTTTGTGTCTATTCCGCTCAACTCGGCTACTAATTCAGCTGACACTGGGCTGCCCCAACCAAAGCGAAGCAACGCCAGCATTTGCCTTTTTTCATATCAGAGTATGCATGTCAAGTTTTTAATTTTTCCATTTTTCTTTCTTCTCATAGAACCTTCTTTCAATGTGATTTTATGCGCGTTGTGAACCTGCCGGTCCAGTAAGGCATCGACAATGTTGGATCACCGATGCTGTCATGCAACAAATCAATGTCCAACTGACTGGTGACGATAATTGAACACAACTCGAGGAGGCAAGTCTACCGTTGACCTTTAGTGACTTGCCCCCTCGCCTTTCACTCGCTCTAACTTCTAATTTCTACTCTCTGTAAATTCTGTTACGGCTAAAAATCAATTGACAATTAAGCCCATCAGGTTAAATATTAATCTTTTTAAAAGAAAGAACAAACGTAAAAGGTAAAGAGCAAATGAAAAATTTCAGAAAATTAGCCTTCGGCTATTCAACAAAATGCAATGTCAGATGTGAGCATTGCGTTGCAGCAGGAGAAATTCCCCATACCAGTACAATGCCTTTATCAACGGCAAAAACAATTATTTCTAAAATGACCGAAGCCGATGTAAAAGGAATCAGTTTTACCGCAGGTGAACCCCTTATTTTTCTTTCTGAAATCATAGAGCTTATAAAAATCTGCGCGATAAATAATATCTATTCAAGGGTTGTAACCAATGGTTTCTGGGCAAAAACAAGTCAATTGTCGGATACGATTATTTTACAGCTTAAAAGTGCGGGGCTTTCTCAATTACGAATCAGCTTCAGCAAGTGGCATCAGAAAAATATCGACCGTCAAAATATTGTAAATGCGGCGGAAAGCTGTAAAAAAGCCGGGATTAATTATTTTATCTCTTTTGTCACTGATTTTTCAAAGGAGGATGAGGAGTATGAAGATTTTTTACGTAACAATAATCTAAAATTTTTTCCGGAACCTGTTATCTTTGCAGGAAAGGCCGAATCCTTTAAAAGGCGGGAGCTTTTCACGGATTATCAGGATAATTGCTGCCCCATGAACCCGTATATCTCTCCTGATCTTGATATGTTTGCCTGCTGTGATGCGGGAAGTCATTTTACAAATACAAATTTTTTTCATCTGGGCAATCTGGCAAACAACTCTATAGACGAGCTTTTTTTAAAGAGCGAAACCAACAGCCTTTATATTCATATAAGAAACATGGGGATTACCCCCCTGGCCTCTTTTGCGGGTTTTAAATCACGGGATATCATAAAATACCGGAAATGTGAATTATGCAAACTGATCTTTAATTCACCGGACAGATTGAAATCCCTTGAAAAAGTCAGCGATACATTATTAAACGACTGGTACAGGTAAACTTATAATTTTACCTCGTCAACAAAATCTGTGGATAGATTATTAACGAACCATAAATATGTATTATATCCCCGGATACCCCCTGATTAATTTCCCTGTTTGAAGGTCGAAAAAAACATTGCGCTACCCATGAAACCATAAGACAATAAGAATAAACACATATAAATGTCCGACTCCACATTTTCTTGATTTAGCTAAACAAAGGCAATTTATTACTATGTCGTCGACATTAAAATACATTTCAAACTACTCAACTAAACTACAACAGCAGATTCGGCTAATGATCGATGAGGATCGCCTGGCTTCGTTCTTGCTCGCAAAGTATCCCACGCCGCATGATATTGCTAATGATAAAGCTTTGAATGAGTATGTTATGGGGCTAAAAAATCAATATTTAAAGAAGTCCGGCCCTCTCAGCAAAATCGTTTTCGACAATAAAATTCATGTCATCAATAATGCTCTTGGGCTACATTGTTATGTATCTCGAGTACAAGGTGGCAAATTTAAAAGTAAAAATGAAATACGTATCAGTACGGTTTTCAAAAAAGCCCCACAAGAGTTTTTATCCATGATTACCGTGCATGAGCTGGCACACCTGAAGGAAAAAGATCATGGCAAGGCTTTTTATCAGCTTTGCCTGCATATGCTGCCCGATTATTACCAATTGGAGTTTGATATGCGCCTGTATCTTATTCAGCTGGAGTTAGCTGGCGCCATCTATACGTAAGTTTGACAAGGAAAGCTGCGCTCAACAAAATTAGCCGGGGTCACCTATGAGAAAGTAAATCAAGAACAAACAGTTCTCCATTAGCAGGAAAATCAATTTTTCATGCTTATCCCCGCACTAAATGCAAAGACTAAAAAGTCTAGCAAAAAAAATTGTCGATTGGAATTTGGAGATAAGACACACAGCTTTTATCGTCCAGGATTTTCACAACGGACAACTAACAAGTCACTAATGGTCAATGGTAGGCGACCCCTTGCTTCAGATCATTACGGCGAAATTTGAGGCATTTCTGATGCAGGCGGAAAGATTACATGAGGAAATGCGAAAAAGTTCCTGATGCAAGTTTCAAGCATTTTTAAAAAATCAAATTTATAGGGTAAAGATAATGATAGTTATTAAAAATCTACAAGAAATAGGAAAGATGCGAAAAGCAGGAAATTTAGCTGCTCAGTTATTAAATTATATTGAACCTTTTGTGAAAGAGGGTGTCTCAACATTATACCTTAATAACCTTTGTGAAGAATTTACCAAAAAACATGGCGCGATTTCTGCTCCTTTGAATTATAACGGATTTCCAAAAAGCATCTGCACTTCAATCAATAATGTTGTGTGTCACGGAATTCCTTCAGAAAAAGATATCCTCAAAGACGGTGATATTGTAAATATCGATATTACCGTAATTCTGGATGGTTATTATGGAGATACATCCCGCACTTTTATGATCGGCACGGTTGACGAAAAAACAAAAAACCTGGTGAACCGAACAGAAAATGCCATGTATAGAGGTATTGCCGCGGTTAAGCCGGGGAAATATTTGTATGAAGTGGGTAAGGCAATTGAAAAATATATAAGTAAATTCGGTTATTCTATTGTTCGAAGTTACGGGGGACACGGGATTGGGAAGAATTTCCACGAAGATCCGCATGTTCTTCATCATTTCAGCCGGGACAACAAAATACGCCTTCAGGAAGGAATGATCTTCACTGTTGAGCCAATGATTAACATGGGAGAATTTTATGCTGTAGAGACATCTTCAACAGACGGATGGACGGTTACTACTGCTGATGGAAGTATAAGCGCTCAATTTGAGCATACAATTCTGGTTGGTTCTGAAGAAGCCGAGATTCTTACTACGATATAGAAACATCACTTATGGACAATAAAAATAATTGGTTAAAGCGTGATGATGAGACGATGGATAAACTCTTTCATAGTTCTCTGAGGGTTCTGCATAAGGAAAAGGGATACCGATTTTCTGTAGATGCTCCGGTTGGATGACTAAGCAGGATTGTTATCACCTGACTCAAATAAAAGAAATAACTGGTGCAGAATAAAGAACTAATCTTGAGCGTTATAGTATTTTGTACAACTCAAAAAATATAAATTTAAGATTTTTTGTACAGGAGAATTTTATCTATTGACTTATAACCTTTAATGAATGACCCAATCTTTCAACATGAGTCAAGAGCAGACTTGCCCTCTTTCCTCATTTGTTAAATCATAAGTTAAAGATTTGCCCCCGGCCCCCAATACTTAATTACTGAAACCTGACGCCATCCCTCTAGGTTTGACCCCATATTGTGACGCATTTTATCTGCGGCCTACCGCTATATACTGGCCCGCCAGGATGATGCCTGCACCTACCCAGGTGACCGGCGGTATCGATTCGCCGAAAAACAGCAGTGCAATCATTGTCGCAGCCACAGGTTCGAAAATGTAGATAAATGCTGATGTTTGATTATCAAGCGTGCGCTGTCCCACACCCATAAGCACATACGGAATTGCCGTGCCGATCAGTGCCAGATATACAAGGTCGAGGCAAATCCGGTAATCGGCAAAAGGAGTAAAATCAGCACCACAGGTAAAAAAGGCTATCGGGCCTGCAATGACCGCAGTTATAAGAAAAAGAAACGACATGATAACTCCGGAATGAAACTTGCGTGAAAGTCCGCCCAGCATTATGATATAAACTGCATACAGCACGGCGGCTATAAAACCAACGCTCTCTCCCCATCGGAAAGGTTTTGGCAGCCCGAATCCGAAAGACATGCAGTAAATACCGATAGTCAAAAGCAGCAGTGCGATACGCACGTTGCGGCTCAAGGGTTTTCCAAGGAAAAGAAATTCCATCAACGGTACAAGCAGCAATGCGGAGGAAAGAATAAAGCCGCTATTGGTAACTTCTATGGCCTGCAGGCTTGTCGTGAAACACAGGATGGCGACAAAATTAATAACCCCGAGAAAACACAACTGCAGAAGATCTGCACCTGCACTGTTGCGTAATGCATTGATAATTTCACGGTAAGAAAGTACAAGCAGTACCAGTCCGGCCAGCCCAAATCGGAAAGTGACCACCCACAAAGGTGGAAAATGAACGGTCAGAGCTTTGGTGAATGCGTAGGAACTCCCCCATAATATAGTGGTCAGCAGCAGAAGGGTAATAGCCGTGTGTCTTGTGACCGTAATCATTGACGTGTTTAACCACCTGTCATTTGATTAGAACCTGATTTGTGATGGAGAAAATATAGGCCTTTAAAAATTTGATATGAACTTACTTTGCGAAGAAAAGTATAGGCTTGGTACATTTGTATGTCAACAGAAAAGCTGTTGAATGTTTAAGGGGTCTGCTATTGTCCAAGCTAAGTCAATAGTGGAGGTTTGACCCCGGCCCCACATAGTTATTCTGGTAAGTTTACAACGTCCCCAACCCTCTAATCAAGATTTGATCTCCATTTTGTACTGTCGAAATACAGAATTCGGGCTAGACATGCAAAAGCCAGAGTCGATCAACACAGACTTCATTGTGACCGCTCATATGTTCCCATAGCTTCTTTTCCTTGCTCTGCAGCATTTCATAGAACGGCAGGGCCGATGCTTTGCCGCTTTGATATTCGTTATCGTTTGATGTTTCCCTTGATGCAGCATTGGCACGCAGTTTACCGGCAAAAATATTAAGGCAATGATTTCTTGTCAGGAAAGGAAAAAAACTTTTTTTCTAACGCCCAATTTTCTCAGTGCAGACTTCAGATACGCACAGTCATTGTGAATAAAAAGTCCATTTTTATATGTCCTGTACGCTTTATTTCGCTGTCCGGCAAGCAAATATACTTGTCCTAAAATCCAGTATACCTCCGGATTCACAATGTCATTGTTCAATGCCGCTTTACACAGTTTTAGACCTGTATCTACTTCTTTTTCGACAATAGCAAGGGTCAGGCCGTAAAAAGAACTGTACAGCATATTCTCAGGGCACTGTTCATGAACACGCGAGAACACACTGTTTGCCTCAGGCAACAGCTTTGCCATATAGCAGAGCAAGCCCAGACTGAAAAGGCGATCGGTCGCTGCTTCTGTGTTAAATTCGTGTTGAATAACACGAGTTATCATTTCCCTCATTGAAACAGCTGTATTACTCATTGATTGACTCCTTTTATTGAGTTATAAAAACCAACGCATGTTTTTATATATACAGTGTAGTTTCTATACACTACAAATTCTGTTAAATATTCACATCCTGTCTGTAATATAGTACCTAATTTTTAAAGAGTTCCAGACAACGATGCATCCAGAAAAGATCGATGGTGAAATGATAGAAAAAGATAAAAGGTGAAATGATTATACTGGGGCTTGCCATAAGTCAAGATTACCACAGGTAACTTAGCCAATCCAGAAGTAGTCAAAAGTGTAGAGTTCCGCCCTCGTGCACGTAAGCCGTCTAGAGGATTAACCGAATGTCTGACCACTCAATGTCCATTATCGACACACATGGTCTAGAGTTAGTTAAATGTGATGCTCACCGCCTACAAGGCGGGGCATCCCGGTAGTGAAGATTGATTCCTTGGTTTGTATCGCTCTACCCCGCCCACAGGGCTGGGCTTACGCAAAACACTCCGGCCAAGTTAAAGATTTGGCCCCCTCCCCCTAAGCAACTTCAAGTTTGAGTCGCTTACCAAGGGCCTGAGCAAACTTTTCCAATATGGAGAGTTTGATATCTTCAGCATGATTCTCGATTCTTGAGATAGCTGTTTTCTTTGTATGGAGACGATCAGCAAGTTCCTCTTGCGTTATACCTGCTTCCTCTCTTGCCTGTTTGAGCATTACGCCGATCTTAAACTGCTCGTATCCAGAATCAAAATCCTTTGCGAACTCTGGATCTTTAGCCTTACGCTTTTTTATGTATTTTTTTATATCGCTCATTTCTTTTTCCTCTTGAAGTAATCCCGTTTTCTTTCTTCAGCAAGCCTTATGGCTTGCCTTGGTGTCTTTTGAGTCTTCTTCTGAAACGCATGAGACAGCACGACTAATTTTGATCCGTCAAAGAACTCCAGAAGACGAAAGATATTCGAACCTATTTTAACTCTCGTCTCCCAAAGATCATCAGTATTAATCATCTTCTGGAAGTATTGTCCCGGCACAATGTCCAATTCTTCAATAAGGTTAAAAACCCAGGCAACTTTCTGTGCCTGCCTGGATGAGAGATTATCAAGAAACTCCTCAATTGGGCTTCTGCTATTGCCGAATATATAGAATATTACTTCTCTAACTATGGCTTAAAGTTAACATAGCGCAAGTAAAAAATATTACTTTGGCTCCGCTAAATTATAAATACAGAAGATCAGTAAAGGATGTTGAAAAATTTACAGAAGGAGCAAAGAAGATTCTGTACTGTAAAAATAATCAATATCCCTGCACCAAATGCAAAGACAAAAAAGACTGGCAAATCGCTTTAGCGATTAATTGTATTTTCAATATTTTGCTGTTGCAGGTGTCAAGAGTGTAGCCCTGACACCTTACTTTTTTCTACCCGACTATTAGTGAACTGATTGTTCTACCAGGTTCTGAACTGACCGGTATCCAGATGAACAAAATCGGACTTGGCATAATAGCCCACGCCACCGGTGCGCAAAGTGGCGGCAGTTTTTTGGAGTTGCCGGGTGGGCAAATCGGTTATCCGTATATCAACGGCCCGACCTTTCATATGCAGGCTTTTCTTGGCGACACTGCTTGATTTATGACCCAGGAAGTTGTTGGTTTGCGGAGATCTATATCCTGATATGATCTCGATGGTGCCGCGACTCCCGGTATTCGATTGGATCTCGCAAAGAATATCGAGCAGCTTCGAGTCAATAGGGTGCACCTCTCCCGTTCGGAAATCCCTAAGAAAGCTTGTAATCTTTTGTTGTACAGCGTTTGAACACTGTCCGGGTATGTGCAGAATTTCTAAACATTCATCAGTGTGGGTGTGAAAAAAGGTGAGCAAAAATTCTTTAGGTTTCCTTGCCCAACAGGTCAGGGGCGAACAGATAAGCAAACCAGTTACGGCTTGTGCGGTGGTAACTAAAAAACGCCGTCGACTGATGTTCGGTTTTACATTCATACCATTTCTCAAACTAATAATTTTGTAACTAAAGAAACTTAATACTATTAAAATATAACGAATGTTTTAATTTGGGACTGTCAAGCAGCGCACACTTTTTTTGTGAGATATTCACAAATAGTCACAAGAAGTTAAGCTCTACAAATTAGACTATTCGTGAGCTGTTTTGCGCACGCTGGTAAGATTAAATGCCATGGAAGTAACAGCAAAAGAAGGAATATTATATGATTATTTTTCGATTTCGTTGATATCCTTCGGTACAATATTTCTATCAATCCGATAATATCATTTGGAAGGATAGTGATGTTCCGTAGTGCTATCAGGTATTCATTTATTTGTTAAACAAGGCCTTGAGCAGTTTTTCGTCCCTAGCATAGATATCATCATTGAAACAGATCAGCCCGTTTTTGTCAACCCACGAGGTTTGATAAGTGAGATGAACCGGCAACGATTCGGGAAGCATAATAACAACATGCTTTTTTTCATTAATACTGCTGCTAATCTTTTCTAGCGTCCAGTCACTTCCCTCCTGGCGAGAAAGCGCAAAAAAAGCCAGCTTCAAAGGTTCGCTCACCCTGATACAACCGTGGCTAAAATCCCTTAGCTTACGTGAAAAAAGATTCTGTGTAGGGGTGTCATGAAGATACACGTAATATTTATTGGGAAAAACAAATTTTATCTGTCCCAGTGCATTCCACGGTCCGGGGTCCTGGCGAAGACTGTACTCGCCCATCCTGGCCGGGCTGACATTGATCCAGTCTATAGTCTTCGAGTCGATCTCATGGGCATCTGCATACCAACCGGAAAAAAGCCGGATGTGGCGATTCACAAGATAATTGGGATCTTTTCTGAGTTTTGGCAGCTCTTCATCTCGGGCGATGCTTCGTGGGATTTTCCAGTAGGGGTTAATTTCAATAGAGGAGATGCGACCGCTGAAAATCGGGGTCTGCTTTTGGAATTCTCCTACGATCACGGGAAATCTGAAAGCTTCCTGCTCTGCCTCAAATGCGGTGAGATCAAAATGTGCGATGTTGACGAGAATATATTTTTCTCCAAGATCATGCTCCTGCCAGCGCCATCGTGTCATGTTTATGATGATCTGTTTAATTCTCTCAGTCACAGGTACGTTCAGGGCGTAAAGAGTTTTCGGGCCGATATCACCGTCGGGAGCAAGACCATGCCTCACCTGAAATCTTACGATCGATTGCCTGAGTACAGGACTGTACTGCGCCGTCAAGGGCACCTTTGTTAGATCCACATCACCGGTCACGCTCAGGCGAAGGATGATCTCTGGAATGCGTTCATCATAATCTCCGGATTGGATGATTGGACCTTCGGTAATGAACGGCCATCCGCCTTCATGCTCAATTGTCCGGTACGTCTTGAGCGCCTTTTTTAAACGGGTGTAGTGCTTGTGTGCAGGGGGAAGGCTCTGAAGATAAATGGCAAGGTCCGGTGCCACAAGTACCTTTTTCATTGTCACCCGGGGTTTAAAATTGATGTCTCCTGCCTCAGGAAACAGGTCCGGATCGGCATACCGCGTTTTGAGACTGCCATGGCTGACATCATGAATGTATTTAATCAGGTTATAAGTCAGCAGGGTATCTAGTCTGGCAAGGGAACGGGGCTGACGTGTCGCAAAGAGCTTTGTAATCTGATCGACATCGTAATTCTTAGGATTAAGTCCCTCGGTTTCGGCTTTCTTCAAAAAATCCAGGATAATCAAAGCCTTCGGCCCGGGACCTTCAGGCGTGACCCAGTTGGGGCGAAGGGCCTTATTTTGATAGACCGATGTCAGACAATATTTTTTGGACAGTACTGCCAGTTGCTGTTTTTCAATGCCTATCAATTCGAGACGAAAACAGTCCAGATACTCCGACAATGCCTCCGACAGAGCATCCATATCTCGCTCTGCGTGGCAGGGCTTCAGGGCGATAACGCCCGTGATTAACATAATGCAGAGAGCTACATATAAAATCAGATTTATGGGAAAGCTACGGGTATATCTGGATGTAATGGAGCCTTCGGATGACTTTATCACCGTCTGTGCCTTCAGCTTATCGGTTCTGCAATGAATGATGCCCAAACCTGCACACCCCTCTTTAAAATCCGTTTTAGTATAGAACTGATAAATTTCAATCCGATATTTCTGAACGAATACATACTATATATAAATTAATTGAAATTGTATATAGTGTGATCGTTCATTTTATCTGGGAGTATACGACAGGATAAATTTAGAGGACTAATAAATATATTTAAATGGAAATGATTATCTTGCCAGGCTGAGTTAACATTACTGCTGATAATCTTAATTATTCTAAGATAGTCATAACTCAACATTAGCGATAATAATCTTTAGTTTTATTGAACTAAAAAAATAATATTTTACTTTGAGTAAGATTAAAAGGAGAGTTTTTGACTATTGGATACCTTTAATAACAGGCTTTTGGCAAATTATAAATACGGAAGATCAGAAAAGGATGTGGCGAAATTTACAGAAGGTGGAAAAAAGATTCTGTACTGTAAAAATAATCTATATCCCTGCACAAAATGCAAAGACAAAAAAAACTGGCTAATGGTCAACGGCAGACTTGACCCCTTTTCTCATATTTTTAACGATAGCGAACGGAACGCTAGTGACAATCCGCTTATTTTGCCCCTCCACATTTCGGAATGTTATTTATCACCATAATGTCCTGGCTTCCAAAAAATTCTTCTCCATCGGTTGTGTGTCCAATTAGTACCAGCGTATTATAGTCGTCAACAATCAGACCATCCAATGATTTTATTTCATCCGACATGAACTTGGCAACAAAGTTACCCCGATCGTCAGCTTTCCACCAATCAATTGCAACGCCATTGAGAAGCACAGAGGCTCCAACCACGAGATTATAGTCAATGTCCGTATGAACAGTGACAACGGTGCTTTCACTCTGAATATTGAGAACGTTTGGAGAAACATCAATCTCAATGTCCAAGGCATAACAATTGCCTGGGATCTGGGAAAAAACCAAGGCAAGTGCCATGCAGCACATCAGGGGTAAACAAAGTTTTATTAATTTTTTGAGCATCATTTTTTTATCCTTTCAAAATTTGAAGGTAGTACATAGTAGACATCTCCCAATTTTAGAACCTATAAACTGTCTGAAACTAAGAGAAATCCAATTTTAATTAAGTGAAACAAGAAGAAATAAACTCATCTTTAGATTAGAAAATGAACTTGTTTCATTATTACGACTCTTTATTGCAAAAGAAAGGAGATGCTACTCTGTAGGCAGTGCATCAATTACTTTTGTGAATGCATCCAGATGATTGTAGGAACCAGCTAATAAGTTTGCCAGTACATTCTTGACATCCCTTTGTATTGCATCAGGAAGCATTTCAACTTCAATGTCATGGATATCAAGCTCTTCTATAATGATACCTACTTCCAGAGCATCTCTTAAAGAAACTTCGCCTTTTTCTGTTAGTTCTTCATATTTTCCATCTAAAAAAGTATTTGTGAACATACCAGGGGTGTCATCAATAACAGGGTCGTCCAAGCCATATTTGTCAATGAGACCTTTAACTTTATCCATATGACGCTGCTCAGATTCACTGATATTAGCAAATATTTGAGTTTGATATTCATCGAACATGGCAATGTAAACATCACGGGCAAGTTTTTCTTCTTCCCTAAGGAAAATAAGATCTGAGGCTTCTTTTTCAGTTAGAACAGCAGTACTACCACTACCACTCCCTTTTCCTTTCCCTGCAAGAACTAGCATTGGGTTTATCATTAGCCCAACAAGAACAACTGTGATGACCAAATGTTTTGTTTTCATGATTTACCTCCATCATAAAGTTTAGAAAAATATTTTTCAATATTACGCTGTTTATCTTTTTGATTAAGACCTATCAATTGTATATAACTCGACACTAGTTTTTTCAAACCAGTTATCTTCCTCTGCCCCCTGACCTTTCTCTGCTCATCGATCCACCTCTAGAGCGGTTGTTCCTTTCATTATATCCTCTGTCCCGACTTAAGCCTGATTTGTCCTTTTTTTTAGAGGAATTATTACCACCATATTTTTTTGCTTTTTCTTTTTGTCCTTTATTCTGATTGAGATTTTGTCTCTCTTCTTTATTAACAGATCCGGCCCCATTCATCTTTTCAAGCCTTTCCCGACTTTTTGTTTGTCCTTTATTCTGATTGAGATTTTGTCTCTCTTCTTTATTAACAGGTCCAGTCCCATTCATCTTTTCAAGCCTTTCCCGACTTTTTGTTTGTCCTTTATTCTGATTGAGATTTTGTCTCTCTTCTTTATTAACAGATCCAGTCCCATTCATCTTTTCAAACCTTTCCCGACTTTTTGTTTGTTCTTTTTTTTCTGCTTGAGCTGCTTTCTTTCCCGCATTTTGTTCTTGAGCATAAACTTTAGAGCAAAAAGCAAAGCTGATTATTAGTGCTATCAAGCCTAATTGTTGCAACCTGTTTTTTTTATTTCTATTCATTTTATTCACCCTAATTATTGGTTATTAATAACTATTTTCTACTTGGTTAAATCCCTTAATATTAAAATTGGTATACATATATAATTAACATTCAGCGGTCATTATATATTTCCATGTATCTCTTGTTTATTATTGATTTTATTTAAGCTTAGTCAATAAGAAATCAGAAGTCAATATCAAGGGATGGTTTATTTTTGGGAATATTTACATAAAACAATAAATCTAATATTAAAATAATAGACCATATATTTGCGTGGAGTACTTACCTATAAAATGCTGGCGAAGTATGGTTTTTAAAAGGAAAAACAATTAGATTGGCTGAATAAATCAAGATTACTTCAGGTATCTTTAACGTTTTTAGAGTGGTCAAAAGTGAAGCTCCATGCGAATAGCACATGGCTTCCCGGTAAATAAATTGATTCCATGATTTGTTTCGCTTAAGCCCATCCTCAAAACTGAGCTTTCACAAAACACTCCGGCCAACATAAGCGATAATAATTTAAATTAAGGCTGTCACATAAATTTAACATCAATAACAAATAAGGTGAAAACAAGCTCTTTTATGTACACGACAATTATTCAGTCTCACCCCAGGGCTTCCACCATTTTTTACGTTGCTGCCTAGCGTCCTGTCCTTTTTCTGAGCCTTTATCCAATTCTTTTTGAACCTGTGTTGATTTTTTGTCTCTTTGTTTCTCCAGGCCCTTCATTTTCTCACCCTTTATTTTTTTAGCCTTTTTTTCTTTCTTTTCATGCTTATCACCATAAGCCTTCATTTCTTTTTTTTGAGCGTTCATATCCTCTTTTACTGCTTTCTTTTTTGAAACCCAGTCAGGTTTTTCAGCAAAAGCCGTTCCGATAAATACAAAACTAACAATAATTATAAATACCAAACATTTCTTCATAATAACTCCTCTTATAAATAATATTAATTGATAGCCTGGAAAAGTTAAGATTACTTCTGGTATCTTTAATAATTCAGAAGCATCCAAAAGTCAACAGTTGCGATAAATAATCTTTACTTTTATTAGACTGAAAAAATAATATTTTACTTTGAGTAAGATTAAAAAGAGAGTTTTTGACTATTGGATATCTTTAATAACAGGCTTTTGGCAAATCATAAATGCGGAAGGTCTGTAAAGGATGTGGGAAATTTACAGAAGGTGGAAAGAAGATTCTGTCCTGTAAAAATCAGCAATATCCCTGCACCGAATGCAAAGACAAAAAAGACTGAGGGAATTGCTTATCGATTGAATCAATGATCAAATTATCAACACGCATGGTCTCGAGATAGTTAAGTTTCAAGCTAAAGATTTGCCCCCGGCCCTCATAGTTATTCCGGTAAGTCTACAACGTCCCCTAGCCGCCGGCATTATCCAGGTGCGCGGACAAGGTGGTAAAACCAGTCAACGTCCAGTTATCCGCCTTTTGTATGCAACAGTGCCGGAAGCCTTTATGCATTACTTGCCTTAAGTCCTATTCCAAAACGAGCTTGCATTCGTATTCCAATGGAAAGGAGCGCACCAGATATCTCCCATCAATGTTACCATCTGGGGTCATTCTCCCTACATTCACATTTATATTCAATTTGTCTGGGGTCCGCTCAAGTGTGAATGATTGTTCTGACACTCCCATGGCGGGCTGGGTAATTCTGTCTAATCCAACGTCTCTAAGTTTGGTCCATGGGCCGTCACTGCTATCACCGTCTGAAAACGCGAAGTACAAAGTTTGATGCTGCCTGGCCAAATATAATTGGACATGAACGGTGTATACCCCGTTGTTTTCCGTAAAACGTATCCCTTTAATGGCGTCTTGGGTCGCAGCCATCATGCTTTTTGTGATTTTGCGTGACGTCCTTTTTTTGAGTACAGTGGGGGGCGCGGCAACTGAAATTGACGCAAACAACAAAATAACCATCACTATCAGAATTTTTCGCATGTCTTCTCCTTTACTAGATATTGTTATAAATCATCACGTTGATCATTCCTATCTAACCTCTATGGACTTAGTTTCTAACATCCTGGATCTCTGATGTCAACATCAAACGAGGCGGGGTTTTCGATTGACAGGAATAAGAATACTATCGTTTGAGAACATATTGATTGGTCATGGAATGGGTTACGACTGTAAAAATCTTCAATATCCCTGCAACAAATGCAAAGACAAAAAAGACTGACAAATCGCTTTAACGATTAATTGTATTTTCAATATTTTGCTGTTGCAGGTGCCAAGAGTGTAGCCCTGCCCCCTTACTTTTTCTGCTGAAACCCTGTTCCCAAATATCTTGCCGCTTCAGCCTGCCAATGGTATTATTAATATTTTTTTTAACGGAGTTTTAAATGGTTCATCTTACCAACATCAGCAAACAGCATGGGTCGCAAATTCTTTTTAAGAATGCGAGCCTTCAGATACTGTCCGGTACACGCACGGGTCTTGTCGGCCCCAACGGCGCAGGGAAAACAACCATATTCAGGGTGATCACCGGGCAGGAAGAGGCGGATGCGGGCGAGATCTTCTGCGCGAAACAGACGAAAATCGGGTACTTCTCCCAGGAGGTAGGGGATATGGCCGGCCGCTCGGCCCTGGCCGAGGTGATGTCGGCCGTAGATGATGTGATGCGTCTTGGGGAGGATATCCGCATCATGGAACAGGCCATGGCGCAGCCCATGGACGATGATGCCATGGCGGAACTGCTGGAACGTTACGGCGAGGCTGTTGAGCGGTTTGAACACAGCGGCGGCTATGATCTTGAGTCTCGAGCACAGACCGTGCTGACCGGGCTTGGCATCGGGCCGGAAGATTACAACCGGCCTGTAGAGTCATTTAGCGGCGGCTGGAAAATGCGCATAGAGCTTGCAAAGGTTCTGACCATCAATCCTGATGTGCTGCTGCTTGACGAGCCCACCAATCATCTTGACCTGGAGTCCATTGTCTGGCTTGAGGAATGGATCGTAACGCAGTTCAAGGGCGCGCTGTTAATGACCTGCCACGATCATGACTTTATGAACCGTATCGTATCACGAATTATCGAGGTTGCCCATCAGAGCCTCACCACATATTCAGGTAATTATGATTTTTATATGAGAGAGTGCGAGATCAGACGGGAGCAGCTGCTTGCCTCTTACCGCCGGCAGCAGGAAATGCTTGCCAAAGAAGAGGACTTTATTGCGCGCTTTGCAGCCCGTGCTTCACATGCCTCACAGGTTCAGTCCCGGATTAAGAAAATAGAGAAGATCGAGCGTATTGAGCTGCCGCCTGAGCAGCGTGTTGTATCGTTTGAGTTTGTCGAGACGCCGCGCTCCGGTGATGATGTGTCCCGCTTTAACGGTTTAGGCAAAGTATGGTACTCAGATGATGCTTCTGAAAAATCAGTCTTCGGGGGCGTGTCGGGAACCATCCAGCGACAGGACAAGATTGCGGTTGTGGGACTCAATGGAGCGGGTAAATCGACCTTTCTTAAAGTGCTGGCCGGGCAGACCGAATCCACAACCGGAAGTTTCACGCTTGGCGCAAATGTCGTTCCGGGCTATTTCAGTCAGCATGCCATGGATCTGCTCGATCCTGACAAAACTGTTCAGGAAACCGTGCAGGACGCCATCCCCATGGAAAATATCGGCGCCGTCAAAAACCTCTGCGGCGCCTTTTTGTTTCAGAGAGATGCAGTCGAGAAACGGGTCAGGTTTCTCTCCGGCGGGGAGAAAAGCAGGTTAGTGCTGGCAACCCTTCTTGCGAGGCCTATCAATCTGCTGATTCTTGACGAGCCCACCAACCATCTGGATTTTCAGTCGCGCCAGATCCTGCTGCAGGCGCTTACCAAATTCACCGGTACCGTGGTGCTCGTGAGCCACGACCGCTATTTCCTCCGTTCTCTTGTTGGCCGTGTTTTTGAGATAGACCATGGCGAGATGATTATCTATGAGGGCAGTTATGAATACTATCTCAACAAATCCGAGCGCTGCATCCGGGCTGCGTGAGGGTGTTCAAATTATGAATGCGGAAGGTCAGTAAAGGATGTGGGGAAATTCACAGAAGGTGGAAAGAAGATTCTGTACTACAAAAATCAGAAATATCCCTGCCCCAAATGTAAGAACAAAATAGACTTATGAATCACTAATGGTCAATGGCAGACTTGACCCCTTGACTCAGTCAGCATGCCATGGATCTGCTCGATCCTGACAAAACTGTTCAGGAAACCGTGCAGGACGCCATCCCCATGGAAAATATCGGCGCCGTCAAAAACCTCTGCGGTGCCTTTTTGTTTCAAGGAGATGCAGTCGAGAAACGAGTCAGGTTTCTCTCCGGCGGGGAGAAAAGCAGGTTAGTGCTGGCAACCCTTCTTGCGAGGCCTATCAATCTGCTGATTCTTGACGAGCCCACCAACCATCTGGATTTTAAGTCGCGCCAGATCCTGCTGCAGGCACTTACCAAATTCACCGGTACCGTGGTGCTCGTAAGCCACGACCGCTATTTCCTCCGCTCTCTTGTTGGCCGTGTTTTTGAGATAGACCATGGCGAGATGATTATCTATGAGGGCAGTTATGAATACTATATCAGCAAATCCGAGCGCTGCATCCGAGCTGCGTGAGGGTGTTCAAATTATGAATGCGGAAGATCAGTAAAGGATGTGGGGAAATTTACAGAAGGTGGAAAGAAGATTCTTTACTGTAAAAATCATCAATATCCCTGCACATAATACAAAGACAAACAAGACTGACGGATAACTAATGGTCAATGGCAGACTTGACCCCTTGCCTCTTCTTCACTAGTGCGCTAAACAAGATTTGACCCTGCGCCTTTTATTGACTTGCAACCTTTAATTGATGACCCCTTTTTTAAGATTGCGCTTTTAATTCAAATCTACTTTTTATTTTTCCATTCATCATAAACAGAAGCAAAATATCCAAAAGGCACCATACCTCCAAGCCAAACAGCAAAAGTAGCAATTCCACACGCGACACGAGAGTCGCTACCAACCGGCAATTGAATTCCAACAAATGAAAGTAATGCAGCAATTAAGAAGGGGGTTGCACACAACATCCGTGAAATTAGACGTTGGGGCAATTCCTCTGATCTATGACACAACATATATATTCCTTGTGCTACAAAAAAGGTAGGGATAAGCCAAATTAAATTCATAGACGTTAATAAAAGTATATATTGATAAGACTTCTGAGTTTATCAAATTTTTTAAGAGCAAGTAATCTACACTCTTTATTAGTTTCCCTAGTAATTGATTCATACATATGTCATTATTAACAGTTTAAAACTTCAAAATCAAGGTTATCGATTTAATTTAGCCATGGGGTCAGGCTTTAGTAATTAAGTTATTATCTTTTTACGTCCACGTTTCAGAATGTTTTCCAAAGCCAACATTTCCTTTTCAAACTTAATCTCCTCAATGATTCTTTTTCTCCTGCTGACTCCCTGGCTTATTGCAAAAGGTCAGTAAAGGATGTGGGGAAATTTACAGAAGGTGGAAAGAAGATTCTGTACTGTAAAAATAGTCAATATCCCTGCACCAAATGCAAAGACAAAAAAGACTGGCTAATGGTCAACGGCAGACTTGACCCCTTGCCACTTACCAAATTCACCGGTACCGTGGTGCTCGTAAGCCACGACCGCTATTTCCTCCGCTCTCTTGTTGGCCGTGTTTTTGAGATAGACCATGGCGAGATGATTATCTATGAGGGCAGTTATGAATACTATATCAGCAAATCCGAGCGCTGCATCCGGGCTGCGTGAGAGTGTTCAAATTATGAATGCGGAAGGTCAGTAAAGGATGTGGGGAAATTTACAGAAGGTGGAAAGAAGATTCTGTACTGTAAAAATCATCAATATCCCTGCGCCAAATGTAAGAACAAAATAGACTTATGAATCACTAATGGTCAATGGCAGACTTGACCCCTTTTCCGCTCGGGTCTTGTCGGCCCCAACGGCGCAGGGAAAACAACCATATTCAGGGTGATCACCGGGCAGGAAGAGGCGGATGCGGGCGAGATCTTCTGCGCGAAACAGACGAAAATCGGGTACTTCTCCCAGGAGGTAGGGGATATGGCCGGCCGCTCGGCCCTGGCCGAGGTGATGTCGGCCGTAGATGATGTGATGCGTCTTGGGGAGGATATCCGCATCATGGAACAGGCCATGGCGCAGCCCATGGACGATGATGCCATGGCGGAACTGCTGGAACGTTACGGCGAGGCTGTTGAGCGGTTTGAACACAGCGGCGGCTATGATCTTGAGTCTCGAGCACAGACCGTGCTGACCGGGCTTGGCATCGGGCCGGAAGATTACAACCGGCCTGTAGAGTCATTTAGCGGCGGCTGGAAAATGCGCATAGAGCTTGCAAAGGTTCTGACCATCAATCCTGATGTGCTGCTGCTTGACGAGCCCACCAATCATCTTGACCTGGAGTCCATTGTCTGGCTTGAGGAATGGATCGTAACGCAGTTCAAGGGCGCGCTGTTAATGACCTGCCACGATCATGACTTTATGAACCGTATCGTATCACGAATTATCGAGGTTGCCCATCAGAGCCTCACCACATATTCAGGTAATTATGATTTTTATATGAGAGAGTGCGAGATCAGACGGGAGCAGCTGCTTGCCTCTTACCGCCGGCAGCAGGAAATGCTTGCCAAAGAAGAGGACTTTATTGCGCGCTTTGCAGCCCGTGCTTCACATGCCTCACAGGTTCAGTCCCGGATTAAGAAAATAGAGAAGATCGAGCGTATTGAGCTGCCGCCTGAGCAGCGTGTTGTATCGTTTGAGTTTGTCGAGACGCCGCGCTCCGGTGATGATGTGTCCCGCTTTAACGGTTTAGGCAAAGTATGGTACTCAGATGATGCTTCTGAAAAATCAGTCTTCGGGGGCGTGTCGGGAACCATCCAGCGACAGGACAAGATTGCGGTTGTGGGACTCAATGGAGCGGGTAAATCGACCTTTCTTAAAGTGCTGGCCGGGCAGACCGAATCCACAACCGGAAGTTTCACGCTTGGCGCAAATGTCGTTCCGGGCTATTTCAGTCAGCATGCCATGGATCTGCTCGATCCTGACAAAACTGTTCAGGAAACCGTGCAGGACGCCATCCCCATGGAAAATATCGGCGCCGTCAAAAACCTCTGCGGCGCCTTTTTGTTTCAAGGAGATGCAGTCGAGAAACGAGTCAGATTTCTCTCCGGCGGGGAGAAAAGCAGGTTAGTTCTGGCAACCCTTCTTGCGAGGCCTATCAATCTGCTGATTCTTGACGAGCCCACCAACCATCTGGATTTTCAGTCGCGCCAGATCCTGCTGCAGGCGCTTAACAAATTCACCGGTACCGTGGTGCTCGTGAGCCACGACCGCTATTTCCTCCGCTCTCTTGTTGGCCGTGTTTTTGAGATAGACCATGGCGAGATGATTATCTATGAGGGCAGTTATGAATACTATCTCAGCAAATCCGAGCGCTGCATCCGGGCTGCGTGAGGGTGTTCAAATTATGAATGCGGAAGGTCAGTAAAGGATGTGGGGAAATTTACAGAAGGTGCAAAGAAGATTCTGTACTGTACTAATAATCAATATCCCTGCACCAAATACAAAAATAAAAAAGGCTGACGAATAACTAATGGTCAATGGCAGACTTGACCCCTTGCCTTTTATTATTAAAACATGTAAAACAATATATTATTTTTTACTAGAATTCAGAGAATAAGATAAAGGTTTAAAAATGTCAAATAAAAGATATTTATATAGAAGAATGTAAAAGAAATAATTTTAATACATTAATAATATTAGGGAATTGAAAAGATTAACAAAGGTCAAAAACAGACCACTTGCCTCAAATTATAAATGCGAAAGATCAGTAAAGGATGTGGAAAAATTTACAGAAGGTGAAAAGAAGATTCTGTACTGTAAAAATCATCAATATCCCTTCACCAAATGCAAAGACAAAAAAGACTGACAGAATTGCTTATCGATTGAATCAATGATCAAATTATCGACACGCATTGTCTCGAGTTAGTTAAATGTCAAGTTGAAGATTTGCCCTCAGTCCCCGCCGTTTAAAGAGCACGCAGAGTATGGGTTCTATTTTCAAACAGAAAGTTAATAAATTCTTTTGCCTGCTCACCATATGACTTATTTTTAAAGTAAATTCCAATGTTAATGCTTTCTTTGTGAAGCATTATATAGTTGTCAATATTTGCAGTCATTATCATCACTTCTTCTTGGTCCACAACAATCCCTTTGGCGTGATTGTAGTCAATAGCATTGACCTCGCACCCTATTTCCAAAAGCTTACCATATTTTTCCCGAATCTGAGTTTCCTTCCTACACACAAGGATTCTAACGATTACACCACAACGGATCTTCTCCTTTATGATACGAAGAAGGCCTATTTGTTGAACATTATCTATTTTGAAACTTAGAAGCAATATCTCCTCTTCGGCCCTCTCGATCATTTCGATGATGAAAGCATGCAAGGTGTTATAGCAAGGCCCTGTAAATAGGAAGCGAAAGTTATCCGTTTCATGAGCAAAGCCATCAAGGAATTCTGGGTCGTGGTTAGTTGAACGCGTTTGTACTCTGAGATACTCGTCATCATTGGCTTCTATATAAGATGCTGTGACATGCGGGGGAAGTGGACCTATCTCAGTGTTAGCATAATTTTTCCATATCGCCTTAAAAAATTTTTGGATGATATTTATCTCCTCCTTCATATTGGTAATCAATACACCATTCTCAGGATTTCGAGTCAAACTGGTTTTGGACAAATTTGCAGATGATATAATGGCTGTTTCCTTGTCAATCAGCATCATCTTAATATGACAATTTATGTTCGACCGTAAGGGTACATCGTTTCGCGCGAGTTTTCTCCATGATCTCGCCTGCGTCTTAAACAAATTAAATATATTGTCTTCTTCAATGTACAAATGCTTCCTTTGATCTAACCAGGTCATAACCCTCACATACCGCTTTTTCTCCCTCCTTGCTTTTATAATCGTCTCAATGAGATCCTCGTGGTTAATTATAAAGTTAACTATTTCAACACTGTGCTTAGCGTTTTCAAGCTTCTCTTGTACTGTCTCATAGATTTGATGCTGGTCACCATAAGTGCATAAGTGCCTAAAACAAGCATCTTGATCATGCGTATCAATCCATTTTTTAGGCTGGTTATTTATTTTTATCCACTCGTACGTTTTCATATAAATATACTAATCATAGATCAAAAAGGTCTTGTAAGTCTGAGCTTAGTTTTGGGAACCTATATTCAATTGCGCGGTGAAATACTTCATCCCTAGTTGGTTTTTTGGCCTGAATTGTTCCGTATTCTTTAAGACTCATATTATATAACTTGGTTGTTATTTCAATGGTTTTAAAGAATATCTCTTTAGTAAGCTCATCGCTGCTGTTCATTCTTTCAAGTTTTACCAGTATTTTATATACTAAAATATTGTATGCGATAACTGTGTCGCCGGGATACAGATATACGATTAACTTGCTACGATCATCGTACCAAAAACCAGACAGTGCATGTTTCTGCCAGTGTTCGCCAGCCACCTTGACTACAGCCGGCTTGACCGATATTACATCACGCTCTTCCACATGATAAGCCGTCTCTTTAGCTTTTTTAAATGCGTTTACTATTAGCTCAGTTGAATTTGATACGAAATAATCGCTATGTATATATTCTAAATAGTTGTGGTTCTGAAGTACCGTTTTAGCATCCTTAATCTCATATAAAGTAGACGTACTACATGAATCAAAAACCTTGATGTCTTCTTTACCGTTTTTGTCTAGGATCAACACAAATGCAAGAGAGTGTGAATAACTATACGTATTTAAAATCTCTTTCACCTCCAAGATATTCTCTGAGAAATTAATTCTTCTCTTTTCTTCTTTTGATAAGGATATATGTTCTGCAATAAAATCCTTTGTTATGGGCTCTGTTCCCATACACTGAGGATCGTATTCTAACTTTCCTCTCTTAAACTCAGTCGGGTAATGGTATTCGTGCAATGAACTACTATATACCTATACCAATACCGACCTCTTCCAAAGAACCATCAATAATAAATGCCCAAAGATCTGTTGTTTCAATCGGTCCTGTATCTGTTCTTTTTTTTGGTAAGTTAATAATTAATATCAGGTGAGATTTTAAAATGGCAACAGTATTAGATGAATTTTTTATTTCTGGCAATCGTGTCCTTAGTTCATTTAAAAGATTAATCTCAGCCTTTAAAAGAAATTCGTGAAGATCCTTTATATTTGTAGGTAGTCTATTAATTATTCCATGTGTTTGAGGTGAGCCTTGAATTGTAATAGCAACATTTTCTGTTTCATTAGGAAATTTCTGTATATCTTTTAACCGTTCTGCAACAAAAGTAAAGGAACGATCTTTATAAGGTATTTTACGAACTATTAAATTTTCATAACTACCACCAGTACAATTAAATAAATCAAAGGGTATTATTAAATTATATGGTGATTCAAAAAGTAAAGGTTCAAGCGATTGGTCATTTGCATGCAGTTCACCCTTTGCAGTTAATGTAAGCCATTTGCGTATTCGTTCAATAAAAATTATAGGAGTCCATGATAAAATAATGTCTTCATACTTTTCATCATATAAGCATAAACTACAAGGCTTCTCTTCAAGCCTCAAATTTAAATGTGGAACTTGTGGAAAATCAGAACGTAGAGCTAACACTTCAGGAAAACTATTCCCATCATTCGGAAAAATTATAGCAATTCGTTCCTGACTTTTAATATCACAAGAAGTTACTTGTCCTCTCTCGACTTCAACCTCTATAACAATACAATCACCGTCAAAAGGATTATTAGTTTTTTTAAATTCAATAATTTTAATATAAGGTAACGATTCTATGGCAGCAGCTACATCTTTTGCCATTATTACAGACAATTGTTCCTTAGTAATTTTATTGCCGGGAGAAGGCAGGTAACTTATCTCAGATTTTGTCATTTGACCTTGCCTGCACGTGGAGGGCTTTGGCTTGTCGCGCTGCCGCCACTACTTATAATTAATTTCTCTAGTGTTGCACCCCATTTATCAATTTTTATTATAAGTGGTTTCGGCTTAGAAACTTTGGGGTGTTCCATTGTCACTTTAAATTCACCATTTTTATCATTACCAATTTCTTTATAATATTTTGCGGCCTGTCTATGTGGTGGTTGATCTGTATCTTCAATGGGAATCACATCACTTGAAGAGACTAAAATACATTTATTTGCTCCTTGTTTTAAAAGCCAATCAACTTCGTTGACAGGAGTTGTTTTACTCTTGCCTTTTTCATCACTCAATGAAAGATAACTACAGTGATGTGGGACACTATACACATCCCACTCTAACCGACTTTTTCTGTTGCGCTTCTTGGTTATATTTACTATGTCCGCCAAAACATCGTGTGTCGAATCACCTATTATCATAAATTTTGTCTCTCTGGAGTCAATTTCAAATGTTGCATGAAGAATTAACGCACTCTCGTTCCGATCCTCCATATTATCATTAACCTGTGCAGCAAAAGGTGAATGCACAAAAAATTCAACCCCATCTTTTCCTTTATTAAAACCAGGAACCAAATTACCAGCATCTGTTATAAGGTGTTTTCTATCTTCAATCTCTAAACCTTCCTTTTTTAACCAGTCTTTCAAACGATCCGGACGTGAAAATACTCTTATCCCTTTACCTTTTTTTAACCTATGTCGAGCCTCAGCTCTTAAAACTTTTGCGTCATTTTTTAGGCCTTCCTCAACTATCATAGCTGCCGGAACCCATAATTCATTTATTATTATTCTATCGTCATCCTGATATTTGCCTGAATGTTCTAAATAAAAGAAATCTGAAAAGCCACGAACATGATCATCATCAGCATGAGTAAAGGCAACAACATCAAAATAATTCCGATCATCATTTTCAAGATCTTCATGTAATGTTTTCGCAAGATCAATTCTTAGATCATCATCACTTTCACCTTCTTGACTATGAGCATAATCAAATAAAAGTTTTTGACCGTTCGAAAGATCTATTTCGCAACAATCAGCATTTCCAAGTGGATAAAATGTTATTTTGTGCATAATCAATACCTCATTTTTTTAAGTTTCTTAATATCAGAATTAAATAACAATCAATCAATAAAAAAGGGGATCACGACTTGATTAGTGATTAAGCTTTTTTCTAACCCAAGCAGTTTAATTCAGGCTTGAGCAAGATCCAAAACTCTTCCAATTAAATTTTGTCAGAGGTTAAGCAGGCTTAGAAACAAATATAAATGATGTGTTAGTGTAAGTAAAGAAATCAGATCCCCTCTGAAGTATCTTCAAATATTATATATTATATAAAACTTGTCAAACCAAATTAAATAATCTGGGGGTAAATGAGGTGATACACCTATAAAGTCTGGGGGTTTGTCCCAGAAAAGCTGGGGGACATTTACTAAATAAGCAAATGGAGCGCTAATGCTATATGATAAGCTTTTGATTTACATTAAGGCTGAAAACCGCTCTTCAAATCCTGAACTTTGCCTGCCATGAGCAAAGTCGAATTGGTCGAAGGATACTCCTCGAAGCCAAAGGCTGATCTTCAAGCGAAGCGCTCATCTTTACTTAATAAGTTTCATCTCCTCAACTGCGCAATATAAAACCGGGACAATAAGCATAGTTACTACACTGATGGCCATACCTCCAAAGGACGGAATTGCCATGGGAACCATAATATCGGATCCTCTGCCCGTTGATGTGAGTACCGGGATAAGCGCAAGGAATGTTGTGGCTGTGGTCATCATACAGGGACGAACACGCCTCATGGCAGCTTCAATGGTAGCCAGTCTTATAGATTTCACAGTTTCCGGTTTGTTCGCTTTAAAAGACTGATCAAGATAAGTTGCTACAACCACACCATTATCAGAGGCAATACCGAACAAAGCCAGAAAACCCACCCAGATTGCCACACTCAGGTTAATGGGGTGCACCTGAAAAAGATCCCGCATATTGGTGTCAAACAGAGAAAAGTTTAAAAACCAGTCCTGACCATAAAACCAGATCATTAAAAAACCGCCGGCCCAGGCAACAATAATACCGGAAAAAACCAGTGCGGTTGTCACAGTCGACCGGAACTGGAAGTAAAGAATCATAAAGATAATAAAAAGAGCTAATGGCAAAACAACCATCAGTTTCTTTTCTGAACGAACCTGATTTTCATAATTGCCGGCAAACTTATAACTGACACCTGCCGGGATTTTCAGATCTCCTTCATCAATCTTTAATTTTAAATATGCTTTGGCCTGTTCAACAACATCGACTTCAGCGTGCCCGGTTTTTTTATCAAACAGCACATAGCCGATTAAAAAGGTATCTTCGCTTTTAATGACCTGCGGCCCACGCAGGTACTTTATCTCAGCAAGCTCAATGAGTGGTATCTGCGCTCCGTCTGAAGATGAAACCAGTATCCGTCCTAAATCTTCAATTGAATCACGCAGCTCACGCATATAACGGATTCGAACAGGATAACGCTCCCGCCCTTCTACTGTTGTGGTAATTCGCTTACCACCCACAGCAACCTCGATTACTTCCTGCACCTGACCAATGCGAATACCGTAGCGCGCAATGGCTTTTCGATCGATATCGATCTCAAGATACGGCTTACCCACAATCCTGTCTGCAAATACTGCGGCAGGATTTATTGTTGGTACCTCCTTAAGAAGCTTTTCAATCTTTAAACCCACCCTGTCAATAGTCTCAAGGTCCGGGCCCTTGATCTTTATACCCATGGGTGCACGCATGCCGCTTTGAAGCATCACAATTCGTGCCGCAATAGGCTGTAATTTAGGGGCAGAAGTTGTGCCGGGGATTTCGGCCACCTTTACAATAGCAGCCCATATATCATCTGGTTTGGTAATGCCTTTCCAGAAATCCCGATCATCATTAAGGTCAGGATCAAGCGCTGGACGCCAAAGCCTGAAAGGCATGCCGTCTGAGTCAGGGATAAGTGCATTTTTGTCATCACGCAGATATGTGCCCCTGACTTGATAGGGTTTATTATCAGGCGCAAAAACAGGTTCGCCGTCAATTCCCCGGACGAAATCTTTTTTGTCATAGTCAAATTTGAAACGAAGCCGCCTGCCCTGCTCATCAACCAGATACTCCGGGTAATAGTTAATAACGGTTTCAATCATTGATATGGGAGCAGGATCAAGTGATGTTTCAGCACGGCCCAGTTTACCCACAACAGAATATACTTCCGGCAGGTTAGTAATAGACATATCCTGCTTCTGAAGAACATCCAGAGATTCACCGATTGATGCATGGGGCATGGTCGTAGGCATGTAAAGATATGATCCTTCATCAAGAGGCGGCATAAACTCTTTGCCAAGGCCCCTCCATACAAGGCCCCCGAGTATTACAATGATGAGCGGGAGAATTAAAAAGAGCATCTTGTGGTCAAGACACCAGCCCAAAATCGGCTGATACATTTTAATGAAAATTTGAACTAAGAAAAGAAGACCGCCGATCATTCCAGCAATCATAATAAAATTGAGCAGCATCCCTTTTTCAGGGCCAAGAGGCAGCCAGTGATCGGTAAGGATCAATCCCACCACAAGAACGACAATACAGGTAAAAACCAGCGGCATATAATTATTTAAATGTTTGGGTATAAGATGTTCAAATATTTTAAATAATCCCACACCCATAAATAATGAACCGGCCAGCCACCAGCCATAAAAAAGCACTAGAACAGTCCCGAGCACGACCAGGGCTGCATAACAGATTCGGCGAAGTGTTTTTCCTTTTATTCTATTGTTAAACAAAATATGAGCACATGGAGGAATAATAGTCAGGGCCACAATAACTGAAGCAATCAAAGCAAATGACTTGGTATAAGCAAGGGGTTTGAAAAGTTTGCCCTCGGCAGCAACCATGGTAAAGACCGGAAGAAAGCTGACAACAGTAGTTGCAACAGCAGTCAGTATAGCACTTCCCACTTCACGGGTTGCCTGGTAAATAACCTCCAGACGATTTTCACCATCACCAGCTTCATCCAGATGCTTTAGTATGTTTTCGCAAATTATAATGCCCATATCAACCATGGTACCAATTGCTATGGCAATACCGGAAAGAGCCACAATATTTGCGTCCACTCCAAATACCTTCATGCCGATAAAACACATCAGAACAGCCAAAGGAAGAAGTGCTGAAATAAGAAAAGAACTCCAAAAATGCATCACCATCACCAGCACAACAATGACGGTTACCAGTATTTCTTCAGTTAAAGCACTGCTTAAAGTCCCAAGGGTCTCATGTATGAGCCCTGTTCTATCATAGAAAGGCACAACTTTAACCTGACTGACCGTACCGTCGGTCAGGGTTTTACTGGGAAGGCCGGGTGAAATTTCTGCAATCTTATTTTTTACATTTTTAATGGCTGCCAGAGGGTTTTCACCATAACGGACAACAACCACACCGCCCACTGTTTCAGCGCCGCCCTTATCCAGGGCTCCCCGACGAAGCGCAGGCCCTAAAGTCACATTTGCTATATCCTTAATATATAAGGGCACATTATCATTTACTTTGACCACGCTTTGTTCGATATCTGATATTTCTTTTATAAAGCCAAGTCCGCGAATCACATACTCAACCTTATTGACTTCAATAGTTCGTGCACCCACATCAATATTTGACTCTTTAACAGCAGATATGATTTCACCAAGCTTAATATTATGGGCACGCATAGCATCAGGATTAACATCGATCTGATATTCCTGAACAAAACCGCCAACAGATGCGACTTCACTCACACCGTCAGCAGACAGCAGCGCATAGCGCACATACCAGTCCTGAATGGACCGGAGTTCATGAAGATCCCAGCCTCCGGTAGGATTACCCTGGTCATCCTGACCTTCCAAGGTATACCAGAATATCTGACCCAGCGCGGTGGCATCCGGGCCTAAAGTTGGAGTCACCTCAGCCGGAAGCGTTCCCGCTGACAGACTGTTTAACTTTTCAAGTACCCGGGAGCGTGACCAGTAAAATTCAATATCATCTTTAAAAATAATATAAATAGTTGAAAAACCGAACATGGAATAACTGCGAATTGTTTTGATGCCGGGAATTCCAAGAAGAGAAACAGTTAAGGGATAACTTATCTGGTCTTCAATATCCTGCGGTGAGCGGCCCATCCATTCGGTAAAAACGATCTGCTGATTCTCTCCAATGTCAGGTATGGCATCCACAGGCACAGGATCTCGTGGAAGCATGCCCGTATCCCAGTCAAATGGCGCGACCATTACCCCCCATCCGATAACAACAATAACCATCAAAAATACAACCACTTTCATTTCCAGACAAAAACGAATAATCCGGTCAAGAAGTGTCGGGGTTTTGAGATTATCAGCCTGGTTCATTTAATTACCCTCCTGATTAGAAGCTGCATTTCCCATATAAACCGTCTCTGAAACAGATCCGCACTTAAACATCTTGCTGCCGTAATAGGGATTTTGAACATCTTTTGTCTTCTGGAGCCAATAAGCGCCTTTATTCTTATTTGCCATGGGACAGAAAAGCCGGTACACAGGCTCCGTACCGTTTTTAACAAACTTTTTTATAGCTGCATAAAACGCATCAGAAAAATCATCAAAAATGGTTCTTACAGATTTAATATCTTTTGCATCAGAAATGTCTGCAATTAAACTGGTTAGTTTTTTATTATGATTCATCCATGACATATGTGCTTTGCCTGATAATAATTTGATGTGGTCAAGTAAAAACAGACACGCCGTTAAGCGGCCAGTGATAAAATTCGTTTTTTCTCAAAATCATTTGGACTGTTGTACCCGATAAAGGAATGAAGCCGGCGGCTGTTATAGAACATT